>QMCD01000056.1_pt1 | contig 74633 bp, 74 predicted proteins | sample 1821841 | NCBI WGS metagenome assembly QMCD01 (sample SAMN01991225, study PRJNA193472) | Termite gut metagenome, whole genome shotgun sequencing project. | isolation source: worker | host: Macrotermes natalensis
GGCGAAACCGTTGTCTTCGTCGGCTCGTCGGGCGTGGGCAAAAGCTCGCTCGTGAACGCGCTATGCGGCGAGGTGCTGCTCGCCACATCCGAGGTCAGCCTCTCCACCGGCAAGGGACGCCACACCTCCACCCGCCGCGAGATGGTGGCGATGCCGGGCGGCGGCGTGTTGATCGACACTCCGGGGGTTCGGGAATTCGGGTTGACCGGGAGCGACCTCGATTCGCTCGCCGAGATGCTCGACATCGACCAATACGCCGCTGAATGCCGTTTCGCAGACTGTACCCACACCGACGAGCCGGGTTGCGGCGTGCTGGCAGCCATCGCCCGCGGCGACCTCTCCCACGAAGTCTACGAAAGCTATTTCAAACTCCGTCGCGAGGCGTGGCACTTCTCCGCCTCGGAGCACGAAAAACGCAAGAAAATGAAATCCTTCTCCAGTCAGGTGGAGGCAGCTAAGAACAAAAAATATAAATTAGAGCAAAAATGAGATGAAAAATTCAAACGACATTCAAATCCGGGAGACGAACCCGAGCGATTTTGCAGACATCATGACCGTCATCAAACAAGCGTTCGGCTATCATAAGGAGGCCGAACTCACGGCGGATTTGCTGGCCGACCCTACCGCCGAGCCGATGATATCGCTCATGGCCCTTGCGGGCGACGAACCAGCCGGACATATCCTCTTCACCCGAGCCTGTTTTGCCGAAAGGCCGGATAACTCACCCATGATGCACATCCTCGCGCCGTTGGCCGTAAAGCCTGAATACCAGAGGAAAGGCATAGGCGGGATGTTGATCCGCGCCGGGATCGAGAAGTTGCAGGCAATGGGTTCACAACTCGTATTCGTGCTTGGGCACAAGGAGTATTACCCCCGGCACAGCTTTATGCCCGATGCGAAGGCTTTGGGTTATCCCGCGCCGTATCCGATTCTCGAAGAATTCAAGGATTGTTGGATGGTTCAGTCGGTCGGCAACGAGGGATTCGGGGTCGACAAGGGAAAGATCGCGTGCTGTGATGCCATGAACAAACCCAAGCATTGGCGCGATGACGAGGAGGACAGAATTCCTGAGATCGATAGTACTACACATTAACCACTGGAACAAGCTAAAGGAAAGAAGTGAACGGGGGATTAAACCCCGTTCGCCATCCTTTCGCCCAATTTCTCCATCTCGTTGCGGATTTTCTTGTCGGAAATCTGAACATAGTACCGCCGCGTCATATCATTCAAGTGGACAACAAAAAATTTGGGGAATAAAAAAAGGCCTCCGAAAAGAGACCTTTTGAGCGGAAAACGGGACTCAAACCCGCGACCCCCAGCTTGGAAGGCTAGTGCTCTATCGACTGAGCTATTTCCGCAGTTTTTGGTTCCGGCGCCGGTAGGATGAATTTGCTCTTGAAAAGTGATTTTCAGCGTTTCGAGCAGGATGGGCTCGCTACGCTCGCCGATCCTAAAGGGGGGAACCTTACAAATGTTACGAAAGAAAAACTTCGTTTTTCTCCGGAGTGAACTCATTTTGTCTTGCACAAACAAGTTTGTGACGACAAAATGAATTCATTCCGGCAACCTTCGGTTGTTTTCGTAAAATTTGTGGGGAGAGCAGGATTCGAACCTACGAAGACATAAGTCAGCAGAGTTACAGTCTGCCCCAGTTGGCCGCTTTGGTATCTCCCCGTTTTTCAAAGAACATTTCTTGCTTTTTGCGCCTGCAAAGATAGATGTGTTTTGTGGAAAAACAAAAATTTAAAAAGAAAATTTATTCAAAAAGGGGGAAGAGTAGTAATTTTGTGTGGTTTTAGAGTCTAAAATACAATTACAGATGCAGGAGAAGAGAGAGAAGCTGTTCATGCGGGAATTTTTCCGGAAAGCCGGGAAGGCCATTCACGATTATGCACTGATCGAAAACGGGGACAAAGTGCTGGTAGGGGTCTCCGGGGGGAAGGATTCCCTGGCGCTGTTGGAAGTACTGGCGCTGAGGGGGAGGGATCCGAAGTACAACTACACGGTCGTGGCCGCCCACATTGCTGTTGAAAATGTCTCTTACGAAGTGGACAGTACCTACATCGGGGAATTTTGCGAACGGCTGGGGGTGAAGTGCCTCTTCCGGACCATCCATGCAGAAGTCCGGGCCGATTCCGGAAAACCCGCCTGTTTCGTCTGCTCCTGGAACCGCCGGAAAGCCCTGTTCGAAATCGCCAAAGAGAATGGATGCAACAAACTGGCGCTGGGGCACCACCGGGACGATGCCGTAGAAAGCCTGCTCATGAGCATGATGTTTAACGGAACGATGGCCAGTATGCCGCCGAAACTCTCCATGTTCAACGGAACATTCACCCTCATCCGTCCTTTCATCTACCTCTCGGACCGGGAGACCCGGCAGTACGCTGCCTACCGCTCCTTCCGGAAGCAAAAAAAGAGTTGTCCCCACGAGCGTGCAACCAACCGGGAGGCGGTCCGGAAAATGCTCAATGGGATGGAAGAGACCTTCCCGCACATCCGGAGCACCATTTTTACCTCCATGCAAAACATCCGGGAAGAGTACCTGCCCTGAGAAGCTGTTTCAAAAAAGCGAAAAAAAAACGAAAAATATTTTTTATTCCGAAAAAAGTGCTTACCTTTGTTGCGAAGTGAGGACTTTTTACTAATAACAAAGGAGTTCTTTTCTAAATAAAGGCACTTATTGGAGGATAAGTGTCATTTATTTTTTTGTATTATGCTAAGCCTAATAACCATGAACGGAAAAGTTTCATACATAACCAAAGAAGGTCTGAAAAAATTACAGGACGAATTGGACAAATTACAGACCGTTGAAAGAGCAAAAATCTCCAAAGCGATCGGCGAAGCGATCGAAAAAGGGGATATTTCCGAGAATGCCGAATACGATGCGGCCAAAGACGCACAGGGAATGCTCGAAGCCAAAATTGCACAATTGCAAAATACCATAGCCAGTTGCCGGATCATTGATGAATCCCAGTTGGATACATCCAAAGTTCAGATAATGAACAAGGTAACCATCAAAAATGTCAAAACAGGAGCGACCATGACCTACACGTTGGTATCAGAAACCGAAGCCGACTTCAAAGCAGGAAAACTGTCGATCCATACCCCGATCGCGCAGGCATTGGTCGGGAAAAAAGTCGGCGACCAGGTCAAAGTACAGGTACCGGCCGGTGAAATAGAGTTTCAGATCCTGAACATAACCCTATAAGCGCATCTTTTATGGCCTCCATCTTTACACGGATCATCAACGGAGAGATTCCCGCCTTCAAAATAGCGGAAACAGATAAATACTACGCCTTTTTGGACATCTCCCCCTTGCAGAAGGGACACACCTTGGTAGTGCCTAAAAAAGAGACCGACTACATTTTCGACCTGGAAGACGGGGAGTTGTCCGGTTTGATACTATTTGCCAAAAAAGTGGCGAAAGCCATTAAAAAATCAATCCCCTGTAAACGGATCGGAATGGCCGTGGTAGGATTAGAAGTGCCCCATGCGCATATTCATTTGGTTCCGTTGCAGGACGGCAACGAACTGAATTTTTCCCATCCCAAGCTGACCCTTTCCGGAGACGAACTGAAAGCATGCGCTGAAACGATCGCCTCCCGGATGTAATACGGGAAGAACAACAGAGAACTAAAAGGACGTAAAAAGCGTCCTTTTTTTGACACACTACACCATGAAGCACTACAAAAACATAGTCTGGGACTGGAACGGGACCTTGTTGGACGACTTGGATGCCGGGGTGAACACCCTGAACCGGATGTTGGAGAGAAGAGACTTGCCCCTGTTGACCACGGAACAGTACAAAGAGCAGTTCGGATTTCCCGTAGAGCCTTTTTACCAACAAGTCGGTTTTGACCTGAAGCGGGAAAGTTTTCATGAAATTTCAGTGGATTTTGTCCGGACCTACGATGAATTTGCCCCGGATGTCCGGCTGCACCCGGAAGTGATCGAAACACTGCAGGCGCTTCGGGAGGCCGGCATGAAACAATACATCCTTTCGGCCTTGCGGGAGGAGTTGCTCAAGCCGATGGTGGAAGCATTCGGGTTGGCTCCCTATTTCTCACAAGTGTGCGGTTCCGACAACATTTACGCCATCGGAAAAATCGACCGGGGCCGACGCATGGTAGAGATGTACGGCATCCGTCCGGAAGAGACCCTGATGATCGGAGATACCCTGCACGACGCAGAGGTAGCCGAAGCCTTGGAATTTGATATTTTACTCTACACCGGCGGGCACAACAGCGCCGACCGCCTCTCCGGAAAAGGCCGGATAGTCACCCGCCTGTTGCAGATAGGAAATTTATTTTGACAAAAAACTTGGATTTTTTGAATATTCTTACGATGGCGAAATAAAACTTCGTGATCGGGCACTATTTTTAGTTCGTCCCAAATGACACGAACATGAAAGAATACAGCCACCCCCCCCAAAAACAATCCCGTACGTCCGACAACACTCCCAGGGCATCAAGACAATCTTCTGTTTCCGACATTTTACAGGCCTACAAAAACGGCACTTTGGGCAAACAGCCGGTACAACGCGAAAGCATAGACGACGAACTTCTGCAAGGTAAATTTGAAACGGCTCAACGGGAAGAATCCCCCTCCGTCAAAAACGAAACCGGCATACCCGACGGCATGAAAGCCGGCTTTGAAAACCTCTCCGGACTCTCGTTCGACGACGTACAGGTACACTACAATTCCGACAAGCCCGCCCAACTCCACGCCTTTGCCTATACACAGGGCAACCAGGTACACATAGCACCCGGACAGGAAAAGCATCTGGGGCATGAACTCGGGCACATCGTGCAGCAAAAAGAAGGACGCGTACAACCCACCGTGCAACTGCAAGGCATAAATGTGAACGATGACGAGGGACTGGAAAAGGAAGCCGATGAAATGAGTTTAAAATCCATTCAAAAAAAAAGGACTGTGTAAAAAGCAAGAATCTTAACTTGAAAAATACGGTACAATTGATAAAAATTGCGGAAGATCCATCCAACATAGCAGAAGAGCAATATTTTATAAGTACAGACAGTCAGACGATTAAATATACAGCGTTAGCAGCAGGTTGCATGGCTGTAACCGTTTATTTCTCCACTGGCGGAGGAGCGGGAGTCCATATGGCTATGCTGGAACAGGAAACCGGGCAATGGACAGCATTCTGTGGTGCCATTTCGGGTAAAACGATAACGCGTGTGTGTTTAAATTGCGATGGTTGGGGAGGCGATGAGGATTGGAGAGTGAAAGAAGGGGAGGGTATACCCAAAAGTACAGCTCAGTTAGTCATTATAGAGGATAAAGAAAAAGAAGCATTGTTAATTGAAGGCTGGAAATATGATGTGGCCAGCATCAAAGAATGGTTTAAAGGAAAATTGGGAGGAATAGAACCGGAACTTCGGGGAGGAGGTACTCCCGAATATACTTTCCCTGCGGCAATAAATTGAGAAGCGACAGTTAGTATCACTAACCGATAGGTGTACAAACAGGCGGTCTTATATCTTTTCAGCATATTTTCCGAGCAATAAAAATGGCATGGCTTTCCCGCGATCCATAGGAATTAGTTATCTTTGTCCTTAACAGATTAAGATTCGGGATTTACTGCGTCCCATATTCAGAACAACCACAATATGAGTATCAAAGAAAACACTCGGATAGAGTTGAAGCGGGAACTGACCAAGAAGTTCGAGAACGAAGCAATCGCGTTCCTCAATTACCACGAAGGAGGCATAATGTATATCGGCATCGACGATGACGGGACGGTTTTCGGCGTGGCGGATCCCGACGGCGAAATGCTCAAAATCAAGGATCGCCTGAAAAACAATATCTGCCCCTCGATTATGGGCTTGTTCGACGTGATGTCTGAGAAGCACGATGGAAAGGACGTAATTAAGATTACGTTTGCGAGCGGGCCTGAGAAACCTTACTACCTCAAAGATAAGGGTATGACCGAACGCGGTGCGTTCATGCGTGTGGGAACGGCAGTCGAGCCGATGCCAGCGCGAATGATTGAAGATTTGTTTGCCAAACGTGTCCGCAATTCACTCTGGAAAATCCAATCTCCACGACAGGATTTGACCTTCGGCCAACTAAAAATTTACTATGAGGCCGCAGGGAAAATACTCAATGAGCAGTTCGCCGCAAACCTCGAATTCCTGACCGATGAGGGCAAATACAACTATGTCGCCTATTTGTTAGCCGATTCGAATGGAATGTCGATAAAGGAGGCGCGGTATGATGGTTTGACACGAGTGGATTTAATCGAGAACAACGAATACGGCTACTGCTGTTTGGTTAAGGCTACCCAACAGTTGTTGGACAAAATCGAACTGGAAAACAAAACGTATGCTCGAATCACAGGCAAAGCTCAACGCGATGAGCGAAGACTTTGGAATGGTCGTGCATTGCGCGAGGCCGTAATCAATGCTATTATTCACAATGACTATACGACCGGAGCGCCGCCAAAAGTAGAGTTTTTCGATGACCGTATCGAAATAACCTCGATAGGAGGATTGATTCAGGGTATGACTCAGGCGGAGTTTTTCACAGGGCTTTCCATGCCCCGAAACCAAGAGCTTATGCGTGTGTTCAGAGATTTGGATATAGTCGAGCATCTTGGGTCGGGCATACCCCGCATTTTGGAAGCCTACGGCAAGGAGTGTATTATATTCTCTGACAACTTCTTGCGTATGGTTTTCCCCGCTGCCGAACCACTGACCGACCAAGTTACCGACCAAGTTACCGACCAAGTTACCGACCAAGTCAAAGATCTTATAAAGGTGGTTTCCGGCAATATGGATCGTGAGGGAATGCAACGAAGATTGGGCTTGTCGCATAGAGGTAATTTCAGAACCAGCTACCTAAATCCGGCTCTCGATGCCGGGCTCATTGAAATGACTATCCCCGACAAACCCAATAGCCGGTTGCAGAAGTATCGCTTGACTGCACTCGGAGAGCAATTCAAAAAGGAATTATAGCTATTGGAGAATGTCGAGGATAACTAAATACTTGAAGGATTGGCTCGTTTGGGTTGCGGCTGTATCGGTACTGATAATCGCATTTATTTTGATTGCCTATTTTACCAAGTTCGGCGGTTCTTTTTCAAACGAACACACGGATTGGGGTGAATTCGGGAGTTTATTAGCCGCGATTACAGGTTTGATTGCCTTTATCGGGGTGCTCTTTACCCTGCGGCAAAACAAACTCCAATCACTCGAAAGTGAAGAAAGATTGATCTTCTTCGAGTGGCTTAAAATTTTCATCGCCTATAGGGATAATCTACGAGTGAAAAGAGTGGTAATTAAACAAAAGGATGACAATCAAAACGATTTGGAAAGGATTGTATATGATGATTTGTGTAAGCCAGAAGAGACTTTTAGGCAAATACATTCCGAATTATATCTTTCTGTTTACTGGGAGATTCGAAGATCGCTCCCAAAATATTTCACCAAAGAGGAACTGATAAAAATAATTATTCCCGAAGATACGCGAATGTCTACAGAGGAAATTAAAGATTATGAATATGCCATCACACTAATTTATTTCGAATACAATTCTGCGAAAGACAAAAAGACGATTGTTTCAACAAGACCGCTATATCTATTCCAATATGATCATATCGTATTCTCTGCAATTAAGTGGTACATCGAACACGATAATCTTGAACCGATTGTCAAAGCTTACAAGATATCGGCTGATCAATGTTTTGCACTATATAGAAGTCAGTTGGGGCCTTATTTCAGACATGTGTACTATATCTTGGATATGGTATCAAATTTTAATACGTCTAAGGATTACGCTAAAATATTTCGGGCACAACTATCAAAATATGAGTTATCAGCTTTGTTTTTCAATTCTTTTAGCGCTCAGTCAACGGTTAAAACACGCGAATTATATCTAAGCGCGGATTTATTCAATAATCTTGAGTTGGTAGATATTCGACTAAAAAGACCCAATCATCTTGATATTGAAAAGATATCTTGGTTGGAAAATATATTCCCATCAAGGAGCGAGATTAGTTATGAATATGTATCCCGCGACTTTTTGAATAAATTATACGATTCAATGCCAGCATAGCATATTGGGGTTGTTATCTCTCTTCAACCCTCACGTCATCTCCCTCGACGAAAATGATCTGTGTATCGGAAATGGGTCGCAGGGGAAGCGATGAACCGTACTCGGCAATGATATTTTTGACAACCTTTCTGAACAGAAAGTTGCCATGATACGGCACAGGATAGAAATCTACGACGCCCAATGCTGAGAACGAATTGAGTCCCGGCGCCTTTGTGGGCTTGTCCATCGCTTGCGAGTACCCGATATCCGGCGCGATAACCATCGAGCCTGCGGACTCGCCGATATAGAGTTTCCCGGCGGCGATCTCCTGCGTGATCAACCTGTCTGCGCCCGACCGTTTGAGTTCCTGAAGCAGATAGAACGTATTTCCGCCGGCAACATAAATATAGTCGTTGCGATTCAACTTGTGCGATATTTCCTCTGCGGGGGCAGTAGAGACATCCAGCTCGTCCACAACGATTCCCAGCTTCGCAAAAGCCCTTCGTGCCATCCCGACATAAACCCTTATCGACTCAACGTTGGCGGCAGTCGGGATGAATGTCACGCTCTTGCCCTTGACCGTTTCTCCAGCGAAATGTTCAAGCATAGACGCTGTGTAACTGAATGCGGACGATAGGAATAATTTTTTCATACCCAAATTGTTAGTAGAATCTCTTTGCCCGGCTCGACCTCTTCCTTTTTCCGGATGGCCGCTTTGATAGGAAGCAGGTAGGTATTACTTTTCGTGTCAAACCAGATGGCGGTACTCCACTCACTGTTTCCGACTTTTGCAGTCGCTTTCATTCGCCCCCAGCCCTCTTCTTGAAACTTGAGGTTCTCCCTGATCTCTCGCGCCATCTCCTCCGGCATAGCGACAAAAAGCCACTCATGCAACCACGGCTTAGCAGTGAATTCGTATTTGATCCCGTTTTCCATCTCCAAAGCAAAGATAGCCAAAATATTTCCTACTTTTGAGGAGACAACGTCCCTCCAAAATAACATTATGGTATAAGTTTAAAAATATCTACCTGACAATGAATATGGGAAAAGAATTATCAGAAATGACGCTGGAAGAGCTGTGGAAACTGTTTCCGATATTTTTGGTTGAGCATGATGAAAAGTGGGCAGGTTGTTACAAAGAGATGGAATCCTCGATACAAGAGATATTGTCAGGCTATCCTGTAAATAGAATCAGCCACATCGGAAGCACGGCCATACATGGAATAAAGGCAAAAGACATCGTTGACATGTTGATTGAAATTAATAACGACACCGATCTTGAAGAAGTGGCGAAAGAGATCGAGAAGAATGGCTTTGTCAGAATGTCTTCGGGGGATAGAAGAGTTTCATTTAACAAAGGATACACCAAAGAAGGGTTTGCGGATAAAGTCTATCACATTCATCTCAGATACACGGGAGACAACGACGAACTGTATTTTCGAGATTATCTGAATGAGTACCCGACCGTCGCCAAGGAATATGAGGCACTAAAACTCGAATTATGGAAGAAGAACGAGCATAACAGAGATGCTTATACCGATGCGAAAACGGACTTTATTCGAAGATGGACTGCCAAAGCCCGCAAAGAATACGGTAATAGATACTGATATTACAAGGAAATTTGTGGTGGTTATTACATATTAATTACCCTCCCAACAGCGACATCACGTTAAAACATTACTCCTCGACTGTGATATACTTTTGATTAGGATCGTTGTCGGGGAGCATCTTTTTAAGCCTACCCGATTTTATCAAGTCCGGTATTATGCGGTTTCTCAAATGATCTTTGCTCCGACCCACCTTTTTAGCTATCTCTTCGAGTGAAAGCCCTTCTTGACTCGCCGATAATACCATCTCCTCCAATTCCTTCTTCGGGAGCTGTTTTTTCGGCTTATCTACAACAATAGAACCCGCATCACTACCTGCATCACTACCTGCATCACGATGAGGTCTCCAAAGAGTAATAGCAACTCCGCCAGAGAAGTCGAATTCCGGTTCATTAAGTCCCGCTTCCACCGATAGGCGGATCATTTCGCTTACCCCCGTACCCAAACGTTCGATATAACCCGCCTGATACATTACCGTAGCCAGCAAAGGGTTCGTGGGGAACGATCCGTGTGTCTCTTTGAGTTTTGCCGGCGACAGTTCCGGTGACAACCGTCCCGGATTCATTACTACGATTCTGTCGGCGAATACCATGACCTGAACACTCCCGTTGCTCCGGTAATCGATCAGCGTTTTGCCTCCACACACCGACCTCCCGATTTTCCATTCCCACAAACAGAACGAGGAGACTTATATCGTCTTGAGCGGCGAGGGCAAATTCCAAGTCGACGACAAGGTTTTCGACATTTCGGAAGGCAGCGTTGTCCGTGTAGCACCCGCCGGACTTCGCGGCATGACCAACCCCTCCGACGAGCAGATGACCTACATCGTCATCCAAGCCAAAGCCGACTCGCTCGAACAACACACGATGGAAGACGGCGTCATATTGGACGCAACTCCTCTGTGGTAGCCAACCGATAGCAGAAGAAATCCCGTGTCTCAAACATCATTAGGCACGGGATTTTTCTTTTTCATATCTTTGCTACCCCAAATGAGATAATATGCATTATTCCGATACAGATACCATTCGCCGCCGGATGAACGAATGCGGTGCCACGGGCAGGCCGTTCCTGTTCGCCGTCGATTATGAACTCAGCGAGGGCTATTTCGTCGAGAACCCGTTGGAGCAGGAGAAGTTGATGTTCGAGGTGAAAGGTGTGGGTAATAAACCCGAGGCGGGGAATCCGACGGCGAGCGACCTAACCGTTTCTCCAATTTCGCCCGAGGAGTACCGGGCGATGTTCGACGTGGTGCGCGCGGGATTGGATAGCGGCGAGACGGTGCTGACTAACCTGACAGTGCGCACGCCCATCGAGACCGACCTCTCGTTGCGGGATATTTTCGCCGCCGCCGACACGAAATATCAGCTATATGTTCCCGGGCGGTTCGTTTGCTTTTCGCCTGAGTGCTTCGTGCGTATCGGCGAGGGGCCGCACGGGGGCGGGCAGATCGCGACCTTCCCGATGAAGGGCACGATCGACGCGGCCGTCCCGGACGCCGAAGCCGTGATCCTCGCCGACCCGAAAGAAGCTGCGGAACACGCTTCGGCGGTGGAGTTGCTTGTCGATGACCTGCGGCTGAGCGGCGCGGAGAACGTGCGAGTGAAGCGGTTTCGCTATATCGACCGCCTCCAAACCAGCGAGCGCGAGATTTTGCAGGTCTCATCCGAGATTGTGGGCGATCTGGGCGCGGACTGGGCGTCGCGCTTGGGCGATATTATCTTTGCGATGCTTCCTGCTGGTTCGATCGCCGGCGCGCCCAAAGCCTCGACACTTGACGTTATCCGGCGTGCCGAACCCGTGCCGAGGGGCTTCTACTGCGGCGTGTTCGGATATTTCGACGGCACAACCCTCGACAGCGGCGTGTTGATACGCTTCATTGAACAGGATTCAGCCGGGCAAAAATTTTTCCGCTCCGGCGGCGGCGTGACGACGGGCAGCGACTGGCGGAAAGAGTACGACGAGGTGTTGGCCAAAATCTATCTGCCGCGATGACGCTCACGAAGGCCATAAAATTTTCCGAGGCGATAAAGGTTCGCGACGGCGTGTTTTATAATCTCGCCGGACATCAGTCGCGAATCACTCGCACGGTGCAACACTTTTTCGGCCACGACATCGTGCTCGACCTGACGCCCGAAATGATTCCACCAGCCCTGCGCACGGGCCTTGTGAAATGCCGCATGGTCTATGACGGGCAGGGGATCGAGAGTGTCGAGTTCGCGCCGTACACTTTCCGAACGATTCGCTCCGTAGCCATAGTCCACGACAACACCATTGACTATACCTACAAATCCACAGACCGCAGCCGCCTTAACGAACTGCTGAAAACCTCGGGTTGCGATGAGATCGTCATCGTGAAAAACGGTCTGGTCTCAGATAGCTCGTCCGCCAACATCGCGTTGGAGGATGCGTCCGGAGCACTATACACTCCCTCAACCCCGCTGCTGGCAGGTACAAAACGCGCCTCGCTGTTGGAGAGCGACATCATCACAGAGCGCGAAATCCGACCCGAAGAGCTGCAAACCGCCTCAAAAATCCGCCTTATCAACGCCATGATCGACCTCGAGGACGATATCGTCCTGCCCTTATAACAGGAGAGCTCGGCGGTTATTTTACTTCACAATAGCTCTACTCTTATTGCGTAAATGGATTAGATTTCTTTTTACGCACTTACGGCGCAGTATAATAAAAGAGCGGGGCATCGTCAGAGTACATTACATCACTTTCCTATTTCAATTTTGTCAAAGTGCGGATTATGCCGAACGTGTAAAATATTAGTCTTAAAATGTGTAAAACAGAAGGCTTGAAATTTGTAAAGTAAAACTCTCGAAATATGTAAAATAAAAGTATTACCTTTGCCGAAAAGATAATCTATACGACGATGGCATATATACCGAGAATAACCGACGTGGAACTGGAGCGCAAGCTCGATTCTTCGGGAGCGGTACTTGTCCGAGGCCCGCAGGCTTGCGGTAAGACCGAGTCCGCGACGCAATTTGCCCGCAGCATTTTGCAGATGGATCAGGATCCGCAAGTCCCAGCCTTGATGAGCGTTGCCCCGCAGAGGTTGCTGTTGGGCGAGACCCCGCGCCTGATAGATGAATGGCAGGTTCAGCCCGAAATTTGGAATTATGTCCGCCACGAGGTCGATAACCGTAAATTGGAAGCGCAGTTCATACTGACCGGTTCGGCGACACCGGAGGTAAAGAAAGAATCCGAAATCGAGGTGAAGATGCACTCGGGCGCGGGTCGCTTTACGAAGCTCGATATGCGCACGATGTCGTGGCTGGAATTGGGTCATTCGCCGGGCGCAATAAGCCTCGAAAGTCTGTTCGCCGGTGCGAAAATCGACCTAAACGATACTCCGACCGACATCGAGCAGATCGTCGAGCGGATCGTTATCGGCGGCTTCCCTGCGTTGGTCGGCAAGAAGTTACGGGCAGCAATGGATTTGAATCGGGCGTATGTCGATCTGTTGGCCGAGGTCGACATCAGCCGCGTCCCCGAAACCAAGCGCGACCCGATCAAGGTTCGTGCGTTGTTGCGCTCGCTGGCTCGCAACACGGCGACGCTTGCCGAAGTCACCACCCTCGAGGCCGACACCGGGATTTCGCGCCCGACGATTTACGATTACCTTGGTGCGCTCGAACGTCTGATGATCGTCGAGGATCAACCGGCGTGGGATGCACACCTGCGGTCGTCCGCCTCGTTGCGGAAAACACCCAAACGTCACTTTACCGATGTCAGTTTGGCTGTGGCGGCCCTCGGTGCGACGAAAGAGTCGTTGCTTGCCGATATGAAATACACGGGATTCCTGTTCGAGTCGCTGGCGATACACGAATTGAGGGTTTACGGACAGGCTTGCGATGCGAAAGTCTATCACTATCACGACACGAATAATCTGGAGGTCGATGCCATCGTGCAGAAATACAACGGCGATTGGAGTGCGTTCGAGATAAAGTTAGGCGTAGGACAGATCGATGAGGCGGCGGCGAACTTGCTCAAACTCGCCTCGGTGGTCGATACGACCAAATCGTCTGCTCCAAAATCACTGAACGTCATCACCGGCACGGGCATCAGTTACACCCGCACCGACGGAGTAAACGTTATATCTCTTGCATCATTGGGGATTTGATTTTTAGTAACGGCGGTTACTGTAACCACCGTTACAGGCGGAAAAGTAATAGGCAGAGAACGAGATCGATATTTTGGCTTTGTCGTTGAAGGATATGTGATCGGAGTTATGTAACTTGTCACGGAGCAACTATTCGGAAATTCCGTATAGTTCAAAAAAACAGCTCCCGTCCAATCTCCATATAACCTGTCTTGTCGTTGGGCTTGCCGAAAGTCCATTGACAGTCGGTCAGGCTCGCGTCCGTGCTGTCGTCCCAATGCCACACTGCGGCCAGCCCCGACCACGCGGCACTCCATTTCAGCCGCCGTTCCTATTTGAAAAATCGTTAAAGCCGCTCCGCCAAACTATCCGCCGGAATGATTGTTTTCTTTGTCATATTAGCGTTCATTTTCGAGTGAAGCGTTGAATTTCCTCAATACGGACCGGATGTTTTCGGGAATGTTGAGTTCCTCAAAAAGCCGCTCCGACAGTGCCGCCGCCGACCTGATGCTACCGCGCAATGACTCCCCATCCGACGTAGGCACACACTGTGCATATTTCAGCATCCACTCGCGCGGAATATCCTCCTCCAACTTCTTACTCGGAGCCTCCCAATGGTTATCTTTTCCGAGGTGCAGCCGTATCAACCACATGACATACCGCTGTATGAACCCGAACAGTTGATGCGCGTGAACATACTCTCCCCGCAGGATTAAGTTGTTTACAAACAGAAGATTATTAAGCAGATTAAGTGCGAGATATTCCCTGTTCTCCGGCGTGTCGCGCTGCGGGCGAACAGGCGGTATCGCCGCCAAAACCTCCGTAAGCGCCCCGTCTTTATCCACCAGATTCATCTTGTCCTTATGCTCGAACGAGATCACCGCCGCCCACGACTTTACATCCTCGACATCCGAAATCGGGTGGAAATGGAATTCCCCCCGGATCATATTCTCGAAAATGGCAACCTCGGTACCGAACTCATTGGTAAAGAAGAGTGCCACCGGCGATACCTGCGAGACAAACGCCAGCTTATCGGGACACTCCCCAGCCCTGTGATATACATAGAACTCGATATCAGAATAGCGGTCACCCTCACCCTTGGTAAACGACCCGTACATCAACACGGCCGAAATGACTTCATCCCTTAGGGCCACCTGCCTGACCTTTTCGATCATCTGTAGCTGTAACATCGTATCAATCATAAGTTTTTCGGTATTCCTCCTGTTTCTTCTTCGGCAACTTTTGCCTTAACTCATCTTTCCCGGCCTCGTCCAGCGAGGCAAAATACTTCTTCCAGCCGGGGCAAAAGTTGATATGCCATCTCCAGAACCGCCCGAAACAGTATGAAGCCGGCCAACTTACCGGGCAGTTTGAGGATTTCCCACTATGTTGACAAAGATAAAGATACAAATCCATAAGTAGCCATATTCTCCTTAATAATGTCCCTTTTATCCAATGAACTCTCCCGATAAAGTCGTAATTTCGTCGGGACAGTTTTAGTTATCTATCTTTGGAAGAATTTCGTGTCATACAACCCTCACCCGCACTTGCACCCTATGTGAAGAATTACTGGCTGCTGAAAACAGACGGCGATTCCGATGTTGCACGTACCGTGCCGACGGGGATGATGAACCTCATCTTCCATCGCGGTCAACGGTTGCTCTCCGTCCACGAAAACACACTCCATCCCCGCGCATTTTTGAGCGGGCAGGAGCGTACGTTCGCCGATTTGCAGTACGACGGGCAGGTGGATATGATCTCGGTGGTGTTCCGGCCCGTTGGAGTGAGGGCGTTCTTCGACCTGCCGATGAGCCTGACCGCAGGATTGCTTCTGACTGCCGGAGACCTCGAAGACAAAGAGTTGTCCGCGCTCGAAAACTCGCTGATCAGCACCGAAGATGACCGGATGAGCATCCTGCTAATTGAGCAATTTTTGTTTCACAGGCTCATGCGGCTGGCCGGACACAATCTGAAACGCATCGAGACCGCCATCCGGCTGATCAATTCCGGCGAAGCGAACGTCGGTGCCCTTGCCGATGCCGTCTGCCTGAGTAACAAACAGTTCGACCGCGTGTTCTCGGAGTATGTCGGCTTGCACCCGAAAGAATTCTCGCGGACAATTCGTTTCCAGCGGGCATTGCACAAAATTGAGACTGGCCCACAAATCTCATGGGCCGCCCTTGCCGCCGACTGCGGATATTTCGACCAAAGCCACATGATCCGCGACTTCCGCGTCCTTTCCGGCTATACCCCCGGTGAATATCTCGTTGCCTGTTCACCGCACTCCGACTACTTCGGTTAAACGCAAAACGTCTCTTTTTTACAATCCGGCGCGGTCGGCAGAGCCTACCTTTATCGCATGGAAAATATCAAAAAGCATTTACAGGTACTCTGCTCCGAAATCGGCGAACGCCGCGTGGGGAGCGAGCAGAACAGAAAGGCCACGGCCTACGTAACTAAAGTATTAAAGGAGTCCGGCTGGCAGGTCGAGGCAACCGAGTTGGCCGTGATGGATTGGAAAACCGATGGCGCAACGCTGAGGTGCGGCGGTGCGGCCTTCGAGGTCTTTTCGTCACACTATTCGTTGGGGTGCGATGTGCGCGGGAAGTTGGTGGCGGTCGATTCCATCGCCGCATTGGAACGGGCCGACATCACAGGCAAGGTCGTTCTATTGCTCGGAGAAATCGCCGCCGGACAGATCGCCCCGAAGAACTTCCCCTTCTGGAATCCCGAAGAACACCAGCACATCGTTGCCCTGTTGGAACGCGGCGAACCGCTGGCATTGGTCTGTGCAACCGAACGCAACTCGGCCACAGCGGGCGGGGTCTATCCATTCCCGCTGTTCGAAGACGGCAACTTCGACATACCATCGGTCTACATGAAAGACACCGAAGGTATGCGGTTGCTCTCCTGCGCCGGGCAAATGGCAGAGGTTGTCTCCTGCGCCGAGCGTATCCCCGAAACGGCGTTCAACGTGGTGGCCCGTAACAGCAAAGCCCGCGCGGGTCGCATCGTTATTTCAGCGCATATCGACACCAAGATCGGTACTCCGGGCGCGATCGACAACGGCACAGGAGTGGCCAGCGTGCTGGCTCTGGCCGAACTCTTGAAAGACGCGCCGCACCCCATCGAACTCGTGATCTTCAACGGCGAGGACTATTACGGCGCACCCGGACAAGTCAAATACATCGAACAGAACATAGGTCATTTTGATGACATCGCACTCAACATCAACATCGACGGCGCGGGCTACAAAGAGGGCTTATCGTGTTTTTCACCGTTCGATCTACCTGAAAACATCGCCGACGCACTGATTGAAGTTCTTTGGAACAACCCCGAACTGGTCAAAGGCGAGCCGTGGTATCAGGGCGACCATAGCCTGTTTATTCAACAAGACCGTCCGGCGATTGCCGTCTCGTCGCAGTGGTTTATCGAGAACATGGAGACCCAACAACTCACCCACACCCCGGCAGACAACCTCTCCGTGGTCAGCTACGAGCGAGTTGCAGAATGTGCCACGGGAATGGCGGAATTGATAAAGAGAGTGTTGCCTTTGCCTTTGTAAACACACTCTATTCCGAACTTTATGAAGCGGCAACTCTGCATATAGCTATCAAGCTCCGGGCCTGTCGGGGAGCATCTCTTCGGCATTAGATTTGACGTAGAAACAACGAAAAATCCCTGCAAATCGAATGTTTGCAGGGATTTTCTTACTTTTTTCGCCGATAATCTTCGGCCCCCAGTGGAGTAGCAGGGAATCGAACCCTGGTCCAAACACGGAATCCATATGCTTTCTACACGCTTAGCTTTTTATTGGTTTTCGAATGAAGTACGGAAAAAAGCACCCAAACCTCACCTTAGCTTCTGAATTTTCGCCCTTCGCCCGAAGCAGGCTCAGACTAACCTTACATTGACTGCACCCCGTATGCCGGCCGGGATAAGGCAAAACCACCGGCGGGATGTCCCGTCGCCGTTCCTTGAACAGCGATTAAGCCGATCTACTGTGATTCGATCAGGCAGCAAGAGCGTAGTTATTCTCGCCAATTGAAATTTTGAGTCCGGGATTAACGGGCCGGTTTCTCTGCGCCCGGCATGCTTACATACCTATTCTTCATGCTGTCAAAGCCATGTCTACCCCATAAAGAACGTTTTGCAAAGATACGAAATTTAATCCGTACCTTGCAGCCGTTTCAAATTAAAAAAATAAAAATGGACTTCCGGACAAGAATAGAAATACCACCATCACCCCTCCGCATAACGCACGACTCCCGCTTGCTGCTGTTGGGCTCCTGCTTTGCGGAGAGCATCGGGCAAAAATTACGCAACGGCTGTTTCCGGACGGATGTCAACCCCTGTGGCATTCAATACAACCCCCTGTCCGTGGCCGGGACATTGCAGTTATTGGCAGAAAAAAAACAGCTCGGTCCGGAAGAGTTGCTGCAACAAAACGGGCTGTGGGTCAGCCTGCAGCACCACGGTTCATTTTCCGGAAGCGATCGGGAAACCTGCCTGGAAGGGATAAACAACCGCCTGCACGCCGGCGCCCGGCACCTGCGGGAAGCGGACCAGTTGCTGATTACCTTCGGAACAGCCTGGGCGTACCGCTACCGGAAAACAGGAGAGATCGCCGCCAACTGCCACCGCTTCCCGGGCACCGATTTTGACCGCTTTCGCCTCAAACCGGACGAGATCGTAGCGGAATACACAACATTGATCAAAACCTTATCCGCCCTGAACCCGGCCCTGCACATCATTTTTACCGTCAGCCCCGTCCGGCACTGGAAAGAGGGCGCCCACGGCAACCAGGTGAGCAAATCCGCCCTGCTGTTAGCCATAGACGAATTGGCCGCCCATTTCAAACAGGTCTCTTACTTCCCTTCATACGAAATCCTCATGGACGAACTGCGGGATTACCGCTTCTACGACACAGACATGCTGCACATATCCGGACAGGCCGTGGAATATATCTGGGAACGGTTCCGGGAAACCTACTTCGACCGGGCGACGGATGAACTGCTGAAACGGGTGGAAAAGATCCAAAAAAGCCTGCAACACCGCCCATTCCGCCCCGATACACCCGAATACGAACAATTCAAAAAGCACCTGCTTCGGGAAATGGAAGAGGTGCGGTCGGTGAATCAAAACATAGAATTCTCCTCAGAATCCTGACCGGTCTTCTCCTCTTCGCCCGTCACGGCCTCTTCCTCCTCCGGATGGGCCAATTTATACAGGTCCCGGACAGGGATCTCCATTTTTACCGGATAAGCGTCGGGGTAGTGGTACCGGATCCGTTTCAAGGTAGGAATACTCTCCAATTTATTGTGGAAATTGCCGATCCGGATCTTAAAATCCGGATCGTAATAATTCAAGTATACAGGTATATCCGGGAAAAGAGCGGAAAACCTTGCCCTCGTTTCCTGGATCTGCTCCATAGAGTGGTTAGACGGATTGCCCGAAAAAATCTGAATGCGGTATCCCATAAATGTTTTCTGTTTCCGGTTAAGCTCCACATGCAACTTCACCAACATCGGCGCAAAAGTCTCTCCCTGTAAACGGACATAGCCGCCGTTTTCGTCCGGCTGTCCGAGCTCCCGGAAGAAATCCGGCTCCGCCTCGTCCCGCCCCGGTATGGTCTGTGCCGACAACACAGAAGAGGCGAACAGGAAAAAGAAAATCACTCTATACATAATCAGTTTCTCAAATTCGGTACGAAGATACGAAAATCTTTTCCACTCCACCCCCAACTTTTCATAAACACCTCACAAGCACCCCACAAAAAAACACCCATCCCCCTTCCGAAAATAAAATAAATCCCGTAGATTGCATCCAAACAACATCCCGGAAAACAACTCCAAACACCTCACAAAAAACACCACGGTATTATAACGCGCTACGGACAGTTTATGGATGCTCTAAGGATGCTCTATGGACGGTCTACTAAAGACAGCACAAAGGCCAAACAAAGGCCAAAAGGAAAGAATGCCCCCGTTACCTCTTCCAAGTGCAGCAGCCTCAGCACACCATACACCGGAACGGCCCGCGAAACAAGTTGTTTTTCAATGGTCGTACGGATTGTATAAACAGACTCTTACAACGCAGACAGATCAATCTCGACGGCGGCCGGATAGAGCCTTTCGGGGTCGAAGAAAGCCGCGCAACTGTTCACCAAATGCCGGCGCTCGCACACAACCCTGCCCTTAAAAGCCGGCTTCCCGTTCACCGTGACCGTAACCTCTTTATCCAGATCAACCAATTCATTACACAGGTAGATCGTCACCCTGCCCCGGGTAGCAGCTTTATAACTTTTGGCGAACTTCATCTCAATGCCCCAGCGCGGGTCCTTCTCCGTAACCTCGTAAGCAACCAGATCAACACGCAGCGAGATCCTGTTGCCGTCGATCTCCATCTCGTAATAGGTGCGCTCCGCTTCGTCTCCGTTGGAACGCTCATGGACCAACAGATTGTAAAATCCCTCCCTATATCTTCCGTCCATCTCCATATCCTCCCACGAAACAAAACGGGGATAAGGATTGCGCTTGTGCCGCCGCAGCCACGGAGTGTTGGGCGAATAATCGAAGCCATGCCCCTTACCCGGAATAAGCTCAACCTCGTGGACGAACCCGGCGGGGAACGCCGCCTGCAGCCGGTCGAACTCCTCTTTGGTGTATTGCGTAAGGGTGTTTCGGTAAAAACCGGCATCGTTAGCCCCTGTACGCAGTGAAAAAGCGATGTTGCGGCAATTCTCGGCGGGGGCATTCTTCAGCGGTTCCCCTCCCGCCATGGGGCCGGCACCCGCCAGGTAATCGGCATAGAACGACGCCATCCGCTGGCTGCCGTACCCTCCCTCCGAGATGCCGAAAAAATAGACCGCGTTGGGATCCACATCGCCCGAGAGCAAAGCCAATCGCAACATCTTTTCCCACGCATACTGCTTGGAACGCTGGTACCAGCGGTATTGCTTCTCGCTGGGTATCTGAGGGATAAAATAGGCCGACGGCGCATCGTCGAACCGTTGCGCCAGCGTGATCCCCGCATGCCACTCATGCTCCTTCGATCCCGAACCGTGCAGATAGAGGTAGAGGGGATAGCCGCCTCCGGGTTTTTCGCCCTTTATCCCCCAGTAATAAGGCATCACGGCGCCCGCTTCCCACTCTTCGGGCAACCTCCAACGGCCCGATCTTTTCAACGCGAGGCTATCCAACGGGATCAGCTTCTCTTCCTCAAAACCGTTGTTCGCCTCCTTCCATACCTTCCAAACTGCCTTCCGTTCCCATTCGATATCGGTCAATGCAACGGGCGTCCAGTCCGCGAACACACCTTCCCCACCCGCCAGACGTTCGGTAAAGAACTCCTTCATCTGCTTTTTCACCTCATCGGGGTATTCTCCGGAGCATTTTGAGGCTCCACATACGACGGTTACACACACGAACAATACAATCAGCGCCATCGAAATGCGCAACGAAGAGATCGGTTTCATACGGTATATTTTTTCAAAGGCGCAAAATAAAAATAAAACCCGGGATGCCCAATAGAAAGTACTCTTAAATAGAAAAATTGCTTTAATCTTTCGTTTTGCTCTTTCTACGAATGTGTTAAAATCACAAGAATGGATAAAAAAGTGGGCAATAGTGGGTGAAAGTGGGTTTTTTTTTCTACTTTTACGGCATGTTGTCCTTTATTGGAGATTTCACGTGTAAAGCGGACAGTAAGTTCCGGGTGGTGGTACCGGCCCCCCTGCGCAGGGTAATGACGGCATCCCAGCAGGCAATCTTTGTACTGCGGAAGAACATCTACGCGCCCTGCATCGACATGTACCCGCTCAGCGAATGGGAGTCGATGGTGGAAGAGTTGCAATCCCGCCTCTCCCCGTTCGACAGGCAACACGCCCGCTTCCTGCGGGAGCTGTTCCGAGGAACCTCGGAGGTGGAGATGGACGCCAACGGGCGGATCCTATTGCCCAAGCGCCTGCTGGAAGAGATCGGCGCCGACAAAGAGATCGTATTGGCAGGCCAGGGATCGAGGATAGAGATCTGGGAAGCGGAAGCATACACAAAAGAGGCGTTAAAAAGCGATGAATTCGCTGGGTTAACGCAGCGGATTTTTGAAGATAACGCAAAGAAATAGAAGGGTTTTGTATGTCGGAGTATCATGTACCGGTGTTGTTGAAAGAGTCGGTGGATGGACTGAATATCCGCCCCGGAGGCGTTTACCTGGACCTGACTTTCGGTGGGGGCGGGCACTCCCGGGAGATCCTGAGCCGGATGAAAGGCGGAAAATTGCTGGCCTTTGACCGGGACGAAGATGCCTTGGCGAACCTGCCGGACGACGATCGTTTCCTATTTGTCAATCACAACTTTAAATACCTGCTCCACTTTTTACGCTATTACGGGATCACCGAGGTCGATGGCATATTGGCCGACCTGGGCGTCTCTTCCCACGAATTCGACGAAGCCGGCCGCGGCTTCTCTTTCCGGTTCGATGCAGAATTAGATATGCGCATGGACCGGAGGAGCCGGTTAAAGGCCTCGGACATCCTGAACAATTACAGTGAGGAGGAGTTGCGGGAGTTATTCCGGCAATACGGAGAGGTCGAGAATGCCGGAAAGCTGGCGGCGCAGGTGATCAGAGGAAGGGCCGAAAAACCATTAGCGACGGTAGCGGATTTTCACCGTGTAATAGCCTCTTGCATACCGAAGGCAAAAGAGACCAAATATTTAGCCCGGGTCTACCAGGCTTTGCGCATCGAGGTCAACGGAGAGCTGGACGCACTGAAAGAGATGTTGCAACGGGCGGAAACGGTGTTGCGGCCGGGGGGGCGGCTGTCGGTGATTACCTACCACTCCTTGGAGGACCGCATCGTCAAAAATTTTTTCAAAGCGGGAAATGTGGAAGGAAAGATAGAAAAAGACCCGGTGTACGGACACCAATCCAAAGGGTTCGATCTGGTCAACCGCAAGGTGATCGTGCCTTCGGAAGAGGAGATTCTCCGGAATCCGAGGGCCAGAAGCGCCAAACTGAGAATCGCGGCCAAGCCGTAAAGGGAGATAGCTATGGGTTTGTTTCGGAAAGATCAGGATTTCATATCTCCGGCGGAGGAGTTGAAAGAGGCGATAGGCGGCTCGGTAAAAGGGCTACTGGACGGGCGTACCCTGGCCGATCAATTAATCCGGAAAAACCTGATGCTGATCCTTTTCCTGACAGCATTGGTCGTGCTGTACATTGCAAACGGCTACCGGGCGGAGCAAATACACAAGCAACGGGTAGAATTGGAGAGAGAGGTGCAGGAACTCCGTTTCGAATCGATCACCAATGCAGCCCGGCTGATGTCCATCAGCAAACAGTCAGAGATCAAACGGCGGGTCAACGAGGAAGGGCTTCGTTTGGAAGAGAGCAAAGAACCCCCGGTAAAACTCTATAAAAAATAGGCGTTTTTATGTCGATGAAGGGAGAGATTATATGGCGTATCGGATTGATTTACCTATTGGTAATGGGGCTGGCTGCGGCCATTGTGTTCCAGGCCTTTCGCGTGCAGGTGATCGATGGAAAAGAGTGGCGCAACCGCTCGGTGGAGGTGCGGTTGGAAGATTCACAGGTGGCGCCCAGCCGGGGGGATATCTGCGCCGTGGACGGACGTAAATTGGCCAGTTCCGTCCCGTATTACGAACTGCGGTTCGACGCCTCCGTAGTGGACGGAAAACTGTTCCGGGAGCAGGTGGACAGCCTGGCCCTCTGTTTGTCCCGTTTTTTCCAGGACGGTTCGAAATCAGAGTACCGGAAAAGATTGGTACAGGCCCGGGAACAAAACAAACAATACTACCTGATCAACAAGAAAAAAATCAATTACATCCAGTTGAAAACCATCCGAAACTTCCCGATTTTCCGGTTGGGAAAAAACAGGGGCGGCTTGTTGGAGGTGATGAGCAGCGAGCGGATCCAGCCACACGAAAACCTGGCAAACCGCACCATCGGCTACCTGAACAGGGAAGGAGGGGAACTGGCTGGGTTGGTCGGCTTGGAACAGGCCTTCGAGAGCGACCTGAAAGGGGTGCCGGGGCGCAGCGTCAAGCAAATGATGTCCGGTACCTGGGTGCCGGTAACAGTGGAGGAACCGGAAGACGGAAAAGACGTGATCACCACCATAGACGTCGATTACCAGGATATTGTGCAAAACGCACTGTTGAAACAGTTGGAGAAATTCGAGGCGGAAAAGGGAACAGCCGTGTTGATGGAGGTGAAGACGGGCGATATCAAAGCAATCGCCAACCTGACCCGCAAGGGAGATAAATACACGGAAGACAGAAATTACGCCGTCGGGGACGCCGTGGAACCGGGTTCCGTGATCAAAGCGGCCACCATGATCGCCTTGTTGGAAGACGGCTTTGTCGAACCGGCAGACACCATCGATCTGGGCGGGAGCGGCATTTACAGGTTTTACGACCGCTATCTGAGCGAATCGGACGACAAAAAACCCGGAAAAATATCCATACAACACCTCTTCGAGATCTCCTCCAATGGAATCTCGACGTTGGTATACGGCCATTACAAAGAGAGGCCGGAACGTTTTGTGAACCGTTTGTGTGCGATGGGATTGAATAAAAAATTGGACGTGGTCATCAAGGGCGAAGGGCAACCTCTCGTCAAACATCCGGGCGAAAAAGGATGGAGCGGGATCTCCCTGCCCTGGATGAGTGTCGGGTACGAATTGCAGTTGACCCCGTTGCAAGTACTCTCTTTTTACAACGCCATTGCAAACGACGGACAACGGATGCGTCCCCGTTTTGTAAAAGAGATCCGGAGCCGGGGAGAGGTCGTGGAACGGATCCGCCCGGAGGAGACGGGAGCGCGGATCTGCAGCCGGGCTACCTTGCGGAAAATACAGGCCATGCTGGAGGGCGTGGTAGAGAACGGAACCGCCCGGAACATCCGGACGGACCACTACCGGATCGCGGGAAAGACCGGGACGGCGCGGATCGCGACGGGGACCAGCGGCTACGGCGTGCGGAAATACCGGGCCAGTTTTGTCGGCTATTTCCCGGCGAACAAACCGCTCTACTCCTGCATCGTCATGGTGGACAACCCCTCGTTGAGCAAGGGCTACTACGCCAGTCAGGTCTCCGGCCCCGTATTCCGGGAGATCGCCGATAAAGTTTACTCCATTGCCTACATGCAATACGGAGAAGTTGCCCCCCAGGCAGAAAAAACCCTTCCGGTCTGCAAAAACGGATGGAAAAAAGATTTTACAACAATCTTCAAAGCGCTGAAACAACCCGTGGACGGCACGGAAAATACAGAACGGACCAACTGGGTGCTGACCGCCAGCAACGAAGGGCCTAACATGGTACTGAAACCAAGAAGGATCAACAACTCTGTGGTTCCCAATGTCAAGGGAATGGGGTTGCGGGATGCACTCTACGCGTTGGAAAACGCCGGGTTGCGGGTGGAGGTAAACGGGGCTGGCATGGTACAGGCGCAATCGTTGGACCCCGGAACGGAGTTGCAGGGAGGTGAGTTTGTCCGGATAGAGTTGAGGTAAAAACGATCAAAATACAACGAATGAAGCTGCAGGAATTGATAAAAGGGGTGGAGATACAGGAGGCTTCCGGCCCGGCGGACGTAGAGATCCGGACCGTCTGTTTCGATTCCCGGAAAGTCGGAAAGGGAGACCTGTTCGTGGCGCAGCGGGGCGTGCACGCGGATGGGCATGCCTACATAAAAAAGGCGATAGAACAGGGAGCGGCGGCTGTAGTGTGCGAGGAGTTGCCGGAAAAGCGGGAAACCGGGGTTTGTTACCGGCAGGTGCGGAATGCTTCGGAGGCCTTGGGCCGGATCGCATCGGCATTTTACGGAAACCCCTCCCGGGAGATGAAATTGGTGGGAGTGACCGGGACCAACGGAAAAACCACCACCGCTACCTTGTTGTACAAATTGGCCGGCCTGCTCGGCTACCGGGCAGGTTTGCTCTCGACGGTCTGCAACTACATCGGGGAGCAACGGAGCGAAGCGACCCACACCACGCCGGATGCATTGGAGATCAACCGCTATATGCGGGAGATGGCAGACGCCGGGTGCGGCTTCTGTTTTATGGAGGTCAGTTCGCACGCCATACACCAGCAACGAATCGCCGGGCTGGATTTTGACGGGGCGCTCTTTTCCAACATCACACACGACCATTTAGATTACCACGGAACCTTCAAAGCCTACATCGAAGCCAAAAAAGCCTTCTTTGACGGATTAAAAAAAGAGGCGTTTGCGCTGACCAATGCCGACGACAAGAACGGCCGGGTCATGTTGCAGAACACGGCCGCCCGCAAATACACCTACGCTTGCCGGACAGCGGCTAATTTTACCGCCAAAGTAGTGGAGAAACACCTGGACGGCACCCTGTTGCAATTGGACGGACGGGAGCTGTGGAGCCGGTTTACCGGCGATTTCAACGCCTACAACCTGTTGGCGGTCTATGCGGCTGCCCGCCTGTTGGAGTGGGAACCGGAACAGATCTTGGAGAAGATGAGCCTGTTGGCCCCGGTTTCCGGCCGCTTTGAAACCCTGCTTTCGCTGGAAGGGGTGGTTGCCGTGGTGGACTACGCCCACACGCCGGATGCGGTGGAGAATGTATTGTCTACCATAAAAGGCCTGAAAGGAAAAGGGAACAAAGTCATCACTGTGGTCGGGGCCGGAGGGGACCGGGACAAAACCAAACGTCCGGAGATGGCCGCCGCGGCGTGCCGGTACAGCGATCGCGTGATCCTGACCTCCGACAACCCCCGGAGCGAAGAGCCCGCGGCCATTCTGGCCGACATGCAGGCCGGCGTGAAACCGGAGTACCGGTCGTCGGTGCTCACCATTACCGACCGGAAAGAGGCGATCCGGACAGCGTTGCTGATGGCCTCCAAAGGAGATATTGTGCTGATCGCCGGCAAAGGGCATGAGAACTACCAGGAGATCAAAGGGGTCAAATATCCCTTTGACGACAAAGAGATTATACAGGAAACATTCCACCAACACCCTAACCCATAACCCTCATGTTGTACTATTTATTCGAATACTTGGATTCATTGGATTGGCCGGGTGCCGGCATGTTCCAATACATCACCTTCCGGGCGGCCTGCGGGGTCATCCTCTCCCTGTTGTTGGCGACAATCCTCGGGAAACGGATCATCCGCACCTTGCAGCGGCAACAGATCGGGGAGGAGATCCGGGACCTCGGCCTGGAAGGGCAGATGCAAAAGAAGGGAACACCGACGATGGGCGGGATCATCATCATTCTCTCCATCCTGATCCCGGTGCTGTTGTTTGCCCGCTTGGACAATATCTACATCCAACTGATGCTGATCACCACCGTATGGCTGGGTGTCATCGGCTTTTTGGACGACTACATCAAGGTATTCCGCAAAGATAAACAGGGCTTGAAAGGACATTTCAAAGTAGTGGGGCAGATCGGCCTCGGATTGATTGTCGGCTTGACGCTCTACCTGAGCGACGACGTCGTGATCCGCGAACGGGTGGCCCTGTCGGACATCGGTGTTGTGGCCAGTGCGGTCGACGAAGGATTCGGCGGGGGGAATATCCCGCAAGTGTTGGCCCGGGACGTAAAATCTACGAAAACAACCATCCCCTTCTTCAAAAACAACGAGTTGGATTACGCCTGGTTTGCCTCTTTTGCGGGAGCACATGCGGAGGAGTGGGGGTGGATCGTGTTTGTATTGGTGACGATACTCATTGTGACGGCCGTATCCAACGGCGCTAACCTGACGGACGGCTTGGACGGCCTGGCGACGGGCACCTCCGCCATAGCAGGGGCGACACTCGGTATTCTGGCCTATGTATCCGGTAACATGCTCTACGCCGACTACCTGAACATCATGTACATCCCCTATTCGGGCGAATTGGTGGTGTTCGGGGCGGCGTTTATCGGGGCGACCATTGGTTTTCTTTGGTACAACTCCTATCCGGCGCAGGTCTTTATGGGGGATACGGGCAGTTTGACACTGGGCGGGATCATCGCCGTTTTTGCCATTATACTGCACAAAGAGTTGCTTATTCCCATCCTGTGCGGGATTTTCCTGATGGAGAACCTCTCGGTGGTGATGCAAGTGAGCTATTTCAAATACACCAAACGGAAATACGGGGAAGGGAAGCGGATCTTTCTGATGTCGCCCCTGCACCACCATTTCCAGAAAAAAGGGATTCCCGAACCCAAGATCGTCAACCGTTTCTGGATTGTCGGGATTCTGTTGGCGGTGGTCACCATTGTAACCCTTAAAATCCGGTAACCGATGGTGCGGAAAGTGGTCATATTGGGGGGCGGTGAAAGCGGGACCGGGGCGGCGATCCTGGCGAAAAAACTGGGGTACGATGTGTTCCTGAGCGACAAAGGGCGGTTGGGAGATGCCTACCGGGACGTGTTGGAAAGAGAGGGGATCTGTTGGGAAGAGGGAGGCCATACGGAGAAAAAGATCCTGGCGGCAGATTTGGTGGTAAAAAGTCCCGGAATACCCGATTCGCTACCGTTAGTGGCGATTTTACGCAGACAGGGTATAGAGGTTATTTCCGAGATCGAGTGGGCCGGGAGGCATTCGGATGCCCGGATGATCTGCATCACCGGCAGCAACGGAAAGACCACCACTACGCTGTTACTTTGGCACCTGCTGAACCGGGCCGGCAAGGATGCAGGCTTGGCTGGCAATGTCGGGAACAGTTTAGCCGCACAGGTTGCGACCGGATCTCACAAAATGTACGTGGTTGAACTCTCCAGTTTCCAATTGGACGGTATATACCATTTTAAGGCGGATATCGCCATTCTGACCAACATCACGCCCGATCACCTGGATCGGTACGGCTACTGTTTTGAAAACTATGTGGATTCCAAGTTCCGCATCCTGAATAACATGGATCCGCAAGGGCTTTTTATTTTTGGTTCCGATAGCGGGTGTGTACAGGAGAAGGTACAACACCTGGCCGTCGTTCCGGAAACGGCAGCATTTACCTATACCGGAAAGCCGAAAAGCGAAAACGGGGCGTGGATGGAAGGAGCAGAGCTGGTGGCCCGTTTGGACTGCCGAGAGTTCCGGATCCATCGGGACCGAATCTCCCTTCGGGGCCGGCACAACCTGTACAACGCCATGGCGGCCGTGCTGGCCGCTATGCGGATTGGGTTGAACGACGAGGAGATCGCAGACGGATTGGAGAGCTTTCCGCAGGTAGAACATCGCTTGGAAACCGTTGCTGTCAAAAAAGGGGTGACCTACATCAACGATTCGAAAGCCACCAACGTGGATTCGGCTTGGTATGCCTTAGACAGCATGACCGGCCCCGTGGTGTGGATTGCGGGCGGTACGGACAAGGGGAACGACTACTTGACGTTGGAGGCTTTGGTCAAACAGAAGGTGAAGGTGCTGGTGGCTATGGGAACGGATAACCAAAAATTGTTGCAGGCCTTTTCGGGGATTTGCCCCGTGGAAGATACCCATTCGCTGGCGGCGGCGATGGAACAGGTACAGCGATACGCGGTCGAAGGAGACACCGTTTTATTGTCCCCTTGTTGCGCCAGTTTCGACCTCTTCCGGAATTACGAGGACCGGGGCCGGCAATTCAAGGAGCAGGTAAATAAGTTATAACACCGGAGCGGTATGGCAAATTGGAAAGAGAACGTATGGTTTAAGGGCGATCGCACGCTTTGGTATGTGATCATTGGCCTGATGATCGCTTCCGTCGTTGTCGTCTATTCTTCCACAGGCCGGCTGGCCAAAGGAAATCCGATCTTTTTCCTGGGCAAACAGGTGGGGATCATCACGGTCTGTTTTTTCCTGATCTATTGGCTGCAATCGGTCCATTACAAATATTTTCTCGGATTTGCCAAAGCGGTACTGTTGTTGGGAATTGCCTTACTGGTAGTGGCGAAATTCGCCGGGACTACATTGAACAGCGCCGACCGGTGGATACGGATCCCTTGGATCGGCCTGACCTTTCAACCATCGGAGATAGCTAAACTGGGGGCCGTGATGTATACCGCCCGCGTCCTCTCGTTCGGCCAGACGGAACGGGGGTGCGGGGATGAGGTGTTGCGCAGGATGCTCTATGTGGTTGCGGCCATCGGTTTGATCTTTTTAGACAACTTTTCCACCTCCGTACTGCTGGGGGCGGTTTGTTTGATCATGCTCTTTATCGGGCGGGTAAGAACAACCCGTATGCTGACCATTCTGACCGGAGTGGTTGGAGTGGTGGCATTGGTGGTTGCCCTTTCGTTTACCCCCAAAGTAGGGGAGATGTGGCGGTTGCCAACCATTAAATCGCGGGTAACGGCTTTCTTTTCCGGAGGAGAGGAGGAGTCCTACCAGGCGGATCAGGCCAAAATAGCCGTCGCCAAAGGCGGCTTGATCGGCACAGGGCCGGGCAACAGTGTACAGCGAAATTTTCTGCCGCACCCCTATTCGGATTTTATTTTTGCTATTATTGTAGAGGAGTACGGATTGGTCGGCGGAGGTGTGATCCTGCTGTTGTTCCTGATCATACTCTACCGGGTCGGCGTGATTGTCCGGCGCTGTACGCGCACCTTTCCGGCGTTGTTGGCAGCCGGGTTGGGCATCCTGATTGTTTTGCAGGCCCTGATCAACATGGGGGTTTGCGTCGGATTTTTTCCGGTGACGGGGCAGCCGTTGCCATTGGTGAGCATGGGGGGGACTTCGTTGTTGTTCACCAGCATGGCTTTCGGGATGATCCTGAGCGTGGCCCGTACATTCGATGAGGAGGGAGAACAGGCGGAGGAAGCAGGGACAGAGGCAGTCGGCACCGTTGAAGAGGAGGAGGTTGTGGAAATCCAATAAATACCAAATATTTATGAGAAAAGTCATTATTAGCGGCGGGGGAACGGGCGGACATATTTTTCCGGCCCTGTCGATTGCCGGCGCCCTGAAGCGGTTGGATCCGGAGATAGAGATCCTGTTTGTGGGGGCGGAGGGGAAGATGGAGATGCAAAAAGTGCCCGAAGCGGGTTTTCCAATCATCGGTCTGCCCGTTATGGGGTTGAAACGGCGGTTGACGTTGGGGAACATCCGGGTACTTCTGAACCTGATGAAGAGTTTGAAGAAAGCCCGGAAGATTATTCGGGAGTTTCAGCCGGATGCGGTGGTGGGGGTCGGCGGTTACGCCAGCGGTCCCATTGGAAGAGTAGCCGCCCGGGCCGGTATTCCGTTGATCTTGCAGGAACAGAACTCCTACGCGGGGATCACCAACCGCCTGTTGGCCCCAAAGGCGGCCTGTATCTGTGTGGCGTACGACGGGATGGAGCGTTTTTTTGACAAAGAGAAATTGGTATTTACCGGCAACCCGGTGCGCAAAGAACTTTTGGAGATGGAGGGCAAACGGGAAGCGGGGATGGAACTGTACGGATTGGACTTGGAAAAGCGGACGATTTTGGTCACCGGGGGTAGTTTGGGGGCGGGAAGCCTCAACGGAGCGGTACGTAAGAATCTGGAACTGATCGCTTCCTGGAAAAACATCCAACTGCTTTGGCAATGCGGCGGATCGTATTACGACTCTCTGCAAAAGGAGATAGGGGAGAACCTGCCTGCCCACATCCGGCTGACGCCTTTCCTGAACCGGATGGACCTGGCCTACGCCTGTGCGGACGTGGTGGTTGCCCGGGCGGGTGCCGGAACCATTTCCGAACTCTGTTTGTTGGAAAAAGCGGCGGTATTGGTCCCCTCACCCAATGTGGCGGAGGATCACCAAACCAAGAATGCGTTGGCATTGGTCAAGAAAGGGGCCGCCTTGATGGTCCGGGATGCGGAGGTTTCGGAGAAGTTGGCGGAGATACTCCAAGAGTTGACGGAGCAAGAGGGAAAACGGGAAGGGTTGGCGACGAACATTGCTTCATTGGCGGTGCACAACTCCGATCTCCGGATTGCCCAAGAGATATTGAAGAGAGTCGACGGGAAAGCGAAATAGAATGGACAGCACACTGAAAGAACAGAAAAACGTCTATTTTGTCGGGATTGGCGGGATCGGGATGAGCGCTCTGGCGCGTTGGTTCCGGCTCCGCGGTTTCCGGGTGGGTGGTTACGACCGGACCCCTTCGCCGCTGACGGAGAAGATGCTGACGGAGGAACGGATCGAGATCAACTACGAGGACGATGTGGAAGCGATCCCCGCTGCATACCGGGATCCGGAAGATACGCTTTTGATCTATACACCGGCCGTTCCGAAGGAGAGTTGGCAATTGGGCTTTTTTACCCGGAATGGTTTTATCCTGCACAAGCGCTCCCAGGTATTGGGCATGCTTTCCCGTTCGGGAAAGGCGCTCTGCATCGCCGGGACCCACGGAAAGACGACGACAACGACCCTGTTGGCCTATTTGCTGAAAAATTCGTCTGTCGGTTGCAATGCCTTTTTGGGAGGGATATCGGTCAATTTCGGCACCAATTTGTTGACGGACCCTGCTTCCGACTACCTGGTGGTGGAGGCGGACGAGTACGACCGTTCGTTTTTGCAGTTAGATCCCTGGATAGCCGGTATTACAGCGATGGATGCAGACCATTTGGACATCTACGGAAACCGGGAGGCGATGGTGGAGGCTTTTGGCGAATTTGCCGCCCGGACAGCGGAACAGGGGCTGCTCTTTCTGAAAAAAGGGTTGCGCCTCGCCGGCAGGAAGGCGGACAGCTACTATGCGTTGGATGCACCAAGTGATATTTATTCCGACCGTCTGCGGGTGGAGGGGATCCGCTACCGGTTTGATTACCACGGGCGCGGCCGGGAGATACCGGACCTGTTGCTGGGGATTCCCGGCCGGATCAACGTAGAGAACGCCACATTGGCTATTGCGGTAGCGTTGGAAGCTGGGGCGACTCCGGAAGAGATCCGGGCGGCGTTGCCCGGATTCCGGGGGGTGGAGCGGCGTTTCAGCATTTTGGCGGAAGGCCGGGTAACCTATATGGACGACTATGCCCACCACCCCCGCGAAATTGAAGCGGTGTTGTCGTCGGCCCGGGAGCTGTGGCCGGACCAAAAACTGACGGTGGTGTTCCAGCCGCACCTCTACACCCGGACGCGGGATTTAAGCGCCGGTTTCGCCGCTGCGCTGGACCTGGCCGACGAGGTATTGCTGTTGGATATCTACCCGGCCCGGGAAGAGCCGTTGCCCGGCGTGGATTCCGAACTGATCCGGAAGCAATTGAAAAAGCCCGGACGTATTCTCAGCAAGGAAGCGTTGCTGAAGTACGTGGAAGAAGAGGTGCAGGAAGGAGTATTTATGACAATGGGCGCCGGAGATATTGACCGCTTGGTGCCGGATTTGGCCCGTTTGTTTGCAGAGCGGTAAAACAAGAGAGAGATGCGCAAGGTATGGCCTTACATATTGTTTTCCGGATTGTTGCTTTACGGGATAATTGTGCTTACCTTTGCGGGGACAAAATTAAAAGCGGTGGCCTGCCGGGGATTGCAGGTAGCCGTCCGGGATGCCGCCGTAAACGCCTTTATCGACGAAAATGATGTGGAAAGGCTGATACGGCAGGGGGACGGAGAAATTGACGGGCTCTCTGTTTCCCGGTTGGACACAGACAGCATTGAACATTTGCTTGTCAGGGATCCGATGATAAGATCGGCTCAGGTTTACTACAGTTTAGACGGTAATATCCACGTAGAGATCACACAACGTAGGCCTGTTTTCCGCGTATTGGCAGGTAAGGGGTTTTACGTTGATGAAGAGGGGCGGATCATGCCGTTGTCCCCCAAATACACCTCCCGGGTACCGGTGGTGACCGGAAAAGTCACACCGAAATTTGCTATGGAAAAGTTATATCCCTATATCCTGTCGCTTCGCGCCGATCCGTTTTGGGACGCTTTGGTGGAGCAAATTGTGGTGGATGATCGGGAAGAATTGGTATTGATCCCGAAGGTCGGGGATTTCCGGATTATACTGGGAACCCTGGAGAAACAGGAGGAAAAAATGGAAAAATTACGTTTGTTCCTGCAAGAAGGGACGGGGAAGAGAGGGTGGAATATTTACAAAGAAATCAATCTGAAGTTTAACAAACAGGCAATCGGTGTTAAACGCTAAAATGAGGAGTTACATATGGGCTTGACTGCATCTTTGGACATGGGATCCGAAAAAATGGTGATGGCTGTTGCCGGTGAAAGCGGTGGCGCTCCCAGGTTGGCCGCGATCAAAATGATTGCCTCCGCGGGTGTGGAGGAGGGAGTGGTGACGGATAAGGCCAAGGTGCGTTCCTACCTGGAGTTCCTGCTGAAAGAGGGGGCGAAAGGCCAACCTGTGGAGATGATGCACGTCGCCCTGAGTGGAAAGGCGATTCGGGTAACAGAGCAGAAAGTTACAGTTTCGGTACAGCGTAAAATAGTGAAAGAGAGTGATTTGGAAAGAGCGGATAGCAAGTGTTGGGATGCGACGGCGGGGGAACATCCGGTGTTGGACTGTTTTCCGGTGGCCTACTCCTTAGATGGCGACAGCCCGACCCGCCGGCCGCTGGATCGCTCCGGCAAAGCGTTGACGGTAACCTACCGGGTTTATACGGCTTCCGGGAATAATCTGCAGGAGTTGGAGAAGATGTTGTTGGAGCTGGGGGTTGGAGAGGTCCGCTTTTTTCCGGCTGTCCGGGCTTTTGCAGCGGGCGTTGGCGTGCAGGGCCGGAACGAACGTTTCGCCTTGGTCGATATGGGTGCTTCCCATACAGGTGTACTGCTGTTTGCCAACGGTCTGTTGGAAAAAGAGGTGATACTGCCATTGGGAACGGAAACGGTGGATACGGATATTTGCGAGGCTTTTAAAATAGAGGATATCCGGCAGGCCCGAAAATTGAAACAGGACGAGGGGAGTGCGTTGCGTTCCGCTTGCCGGAACGAGAAGGTGGAGATACCCGGCCTCCGGAAACAGATCGAGAAACGGGATTTGGCCAAAGTCATTCAGTGCCGAATGGAGGAGTTGTTGGAAGGGGTGGTTTTTCAGTTGCAGCAAGCCGGTTTTACGGGTCCCGAAGCAGAGGTGCTGTTGACGGGTGGTGGCAGTCGCCTGGCAGATACCTTGTCGCTGGTGGAGAAATTGTCCGGACAACATTGCCGATACGCCAAAGCCCGTGGGATACAGGCGGCGGACGAAGTGCTGTTGGCGCCTTCCTGTCTCATCGCCCTCGGATTGTTGTTGTGTAAACCGTACGAGCCTTCCGAAGAGAAAACCGGTTGGTTCAGCCGGTTGTTCAAATAGGTGTGGAAGCATACAATTTCGGAACTAAGTAATACGATAGTAAGCTATGGAGAACGACGAACTGATACCTTGGAAAATTCCCGTACAGCAGGAGTCCATCATCAAGGTGATCGGCGTGGGCGGTGGCGGCAGCAATGCTGTGAACCACATGTGCCGGCAGGGAATACACGGTGTGGAGTTTGTGGTGTGCAATACGGACATTCAGGCGTTGCGTCAAAGCCCGGTGAAAAACCGGATCCAGTTGGGAAAAGCCCTGACGGAGGGGCGTGGGGCTGGTTGTGTGCCGGAGCGTGGGCGGCAGTCGGCCGTAGAGAGCATGGATTTTATCCGCAGTATGTTGGCCCGCCAGACCAAAATGGTCTTTATCACCGCCGGCATGGGAGGAGGAACCGGTACGGGAGCGGCCCCGGAGATTGCCCGGCAGGCGCGGGAATTGGGGATATTGACCATTGGCATTGTGACCTTGCCCTTCAGTTTTGAAGGGCGCCGGAAAATGGAGCAGGCCATGCAGGGGATCGATGAGTTGGAAGAGGTGGTAGATGCGCTGCTGATCGTGGAAAACGACCGTTTGCCGGAGATATACGGGGACCTCAGGCTCTCCGAGGCTTTTGCGAAAGCAGACGACATTCTGGCGATCGCTGCGAAAAGTATTGCAGAGATCATCACCATTAAGGGGTACATCAACGTAGACTTCGCCGATGTGAACAGCGTGATGCGGGAGAGCGGCGTGGCTCTGATGGGAGCGGGAGAGGCGGAAGGAGAAGACCGGGCTACACAAGCGCTGGAAGATGCTTTGGTTTCTCCCCTGTTGAGCAGTTGCGACATCCGCGGGGCATCGAAAATATTGCTGAACATGTTGTATGGAGAAGATGCCTTGACAACCAAAGAGTTGAAGTTAATCAACGAACGCTTGAAAGAGCGGGTGGGAAAGGACGACGCGGACATTATCTGGGGAACCGGACAGGATAGCTCTTTGGGGAAAAAATTGCGGGTGGCGGTGATTGCCGTGGGCTTTAATGGCAAAGGAAATTTTCGTGCCGAACCGGGCGTAGCGCAGAAGACTGCTGTCGCCGGAACTTCCGGACAGTCGTTAGAATTTAAGGTGGAAGACCTGCCGGAAGAGTTGGAGATGATCACCCTTCGTTCGGCGGAATTGGAGGAGGAAGCCCGGGCACGGCGTCAAAAACAGCAGGAGCAGCGGGCCCGGCAACATCCGGAGGAGGCTCCCCGGCGGCGGCGGAGCGGTGCAAACGACATGCCAGACTCCTCCGGCTGGCTGCGGCAAAAGTTAGGCGGCATGTTCTCCGAAGACACGAACCGGGACGCGGAAATGAAATGAAGCAGCGGATAAACGACAGAACAGATTCAGATGGAAGGATTGGTGAATTTTAACTTGCAAGAGGTCTCCCCGACAATCATCAAGGTGATCGGCGTCGGGGGCGGCGGATGCAATGCCGTAGAGTATATGTACTCTGAAAAGATCTGCGATGTGGATTTTGTGATCTGCAACACCGATGCACAGGTATTGGAGAGCAAGATCCCGGCGAAGATACACCTGGGGAAGAAGCTGACGGAGGGATTGGGAGCGGGAAACAACCCGGAGGTCGGAGCGCAGGCCGCCCTCGAAAGTGCGGCGGAGATTGAGTCCATGCTCCGGAAAAACACCAAAATGGCTTTTGTCACGGCGGCGATGGGAGGAGGAACCGGAACCGGTGCTGCTCCTATCGTGGCGAAAATGGCTAAGGAGATGGGCATTCTGACCATTGGGATTGTCTCCTTCCCGGCCCGTTTTGAAGGGCCGAAACGGCTGAACCAGGCCAAAGAGGGGTTGAAGAACATGAAGGAGCATGTGGATTGCCTGCTGGTCATCGACAGCGAAAAAATCATGGAGATATACGACTCTCTGGAACTTCCGGAGGCCTTTGCCAAAGCCAACGAGGTATTGAACATTGCAGCAAAGGGAATCGCAGAGATCATTACCCTTCCGGGATACATTAACGTGGATTTCTCGGATGTGCGGACGGTGATGACCGACAGCGGGGTAGCGGTGATGGGAGCGGCTCGGGCAGCCGGAGAGGGGAGGGCCAAGAAGGCGATCGAGGAGGCGTTGGACAGTCCGTTGTTGAACAACAGCGACATTCGTGGCGCCAAGGATATTTTGTTGAATATTACCTCCGGGACGGACGAAATTCGCACCTCCGAATTGACGGAGATCACCTCCTATGTCATCCGGCAGGTGGGGGATACGGCCTCTGTCATCTGGGGGGTGGGCGTCGACGAAAGTCTGGGAAATGCGATCTCTGTGACCATTATTGCAACCGGTTTTCCGAAAGATGACCTGGATTTTCAGGGAAAGGCCTTGGGCGAAGAGGGAGAAAGACCCCTGTTGCGTGCGGAAGAGGTGGCGCTGAAGCCGGAGCTTTCCGCCGATCAGATAGAAGAATTAAAAAATGTGCCGGCGTATAATCGGCGGCGAAATGTAAAAGTAGTTTAGTAAGTACATATATCAATTAAATGGAAAAATTTAGAGAATTAGGTTTAGAAGGGGAAATTTTAAAAGGCATTGCTGATTTGGGATTTGAAACGCCCAGCCCGGTACAGGAAAAAGTGATCCCTGTAATTTTAAGCGAAGAGCGGGACCTGGTGGCATTGGCCCAGACGGGTACGGGAAAAACGGCGGCTTTCGGGCTACCTTTGCTGCAAAAATTGGACAGCAGCCTGAACAAGATACAGATACTGGTGTTGAGCCCGACCCGGGAGTTGTGCGTACAGATCGGGAACGACCTGAAAAATTATTCAAAATACAGACCCGACCTGAAAATCACCTGTGTGTACGGCGGGACCGATATCCGCCGGCAGATCCGGGAGTTGGAGAAAGGGGTGCACGTGTTGGTGGCCACCCCCGGACGGTTGTGCGACCTTATCAACCGGAGCGCCGTCGACATTGACGCAGTCCGGGCTGTTGTACTGGACGAGTCCGACGAGATGTTGAACATGGGTTTCAAGGAAGACCTCAATTTCATACTGGAAGAGACGCCCAAGGAGCGGAACACCTATCTTTTTTCCGCCACCATGCCGCGGGAGGTGGAGCGCATCGCCCGGAACTACCTGCACGACCCGATAGAGATAGCGGTGGGCAAAAAAAACCAGGGGGCGGATACGGTCAGCCACCAGTATTACCAGGTCCGGGCGAAAGATTGCTACGAAACCCTGCACCGGGTCATTGACTGTGCTCCCGATATGTATGCGATCATCTTTACCCGCACCAAGATAGACGCGCGTGAGATCGCTCACAAATTACAGAAAGACAGCATAGATTGCGACGCCTTGCACGGAGATCTGAGCCAGACGCAGCGGGACGAGGTGATGGCTCGTTTCCGTTCCAAGCGTTTGAAAGTGTTGGTGGCTACAGACGTGGCTGCCCGCGGATTGGACGTGGACAACCTGACACACGTCATCAACTACAACCTCCCGGAGGATGTGGAGAGCTATACCCACCGGAGCGGGCGTACCGGCCGTGCGGGACGGGAGGGTGTTTCGGTGGCCATCATCAATTCCAAGGAGAAGGGCAAACTGAAAAGGATCGAGAACGCCCTCAAAAAGAAATTTGAATACCGGGAAGTACCCGGCGGAGAGGCCGTATGCCGGGCGCAGTTGCTCTGGTACGCCGACAAAATATTGGCATCGGAGCAGAAAGATACCCTCTCTCCCTACCAACAGGAATTGTTCGGAAAATTTGAAGAACTGACCAAGGAGGAGTTGATCCAGAAAATCGTATCGTACGAATTTGGGCGGTTGCTGAAAAAGTACGCAGGGGTGGAAGACCTGAACCTTTCGGAGACGGAAAGGTACCGTTCCGGTTCTGACCGGGAGGGTGGTCGGGATGGAAAGAGAAGGGGTGGCGACCGGGACAATAACTTTACCGTATTCAATGTAAATGTGGGCCGCGACGACGATTTTACGCCCCGCGACCTGATGACCATCATCAACGAATACGCTCCGGTCCGGGGGTTGCAGATCGGCGGGATCCGTATCTTCAACACCAACACCAAGTTTGAGGTAGATGTGACCGGAATAGAACGTTTCGGCTCCTATTTCCGGAACGTAAACTTTAACGGATTGCCGTTTACCCTGACGGAGACGGGAGAGCGTCCCGGCGGGTTGAGAAAACCCGAAAGGGGCGGCGAGAAGGGCGGGAAGTGGAATGCGCCCGGCAAGTGGAAAAACGAGCGCCGCTTTGGTGAAGGGAACAGCCGCGGCCGTTTTGGCGAGAAGCGGAAAGGGATGGACAACGGCCGGCGTTCGGCCAAAAAGAAATAACCGGCAACTATGGGCATCAGGAAAGCGGAATTTGTGGTCAGCAACACAGATGTATGGAAATGCCCGGCGTCCGATAAGCCCGAATATGCTTTTATCGGCCGTTCGAACGTCGGGAAGTCGTCACTGATCAACATGCTCACCAACCACAGTACACTGGCCAAAACGGCGGCACAACCGGGGAAGACCCGGTTGATCAATCATTTTTTGATCGACGCCACTTGGTACATGGTGGATTTGCCGGGATACGGTTATGCCCGGGCATCCCAGTCCACCCGCGGACAGTTCGAGAAGTTGATCCGGGATTACATCCTGAAACGGGACAACCTGGTCTGTCTTTTTGTGCTGATCGACAGTCGCCACCAACCGTTGGCGATAGACCTGGAGTTTATGGAGTGGCTGGGGGAGAACGGAGTGCCTTTTGTAATGGTGTTCACCAAAGGGGACAAACTGTCGGCGGTAGAGCGGCGGACGGCCGTTGCCGAATACCAACAGGCGATGTTGGATACCTGGGAAACCACCCCGTTGGCTTTCATGACCTCGTCAGCCAAGAAAATCGGGCGGGAGGAGTTGTTGGATTACATCGACGAACTGAACCGGACCGTAAATTTGAAAGAGGAATGAAGGGCGTACTCCTGATACCGCTTTTTTGCCTGTTGTTATACACTCCGTCCGGAAAAGCGCAGAAGGGTGAGGTAAAAAAAGGCTACTACCCGAGTGGAAAATTGCGCTACGAAGGCTCGTTTTTGAATGATCAGCCGGTTGGCCGGGTGATACACTACTACGAAAACGGAGCGGTCAAAGCCGTTATGATCCACAGCGGACGGGAAACGGATGCTGTTTTGTATGCTACCGGCGGGGAGGTGTCCGTTTCGGGGCGGTACGTCGATCGGAAAAAGGAGGGGGTATGGAGCTACCGGCAAGGAGAGCGTTTGCTGATGACCGAGAGCTACGCCGACAACCGTCTTTCCGGCCCGGCGGAGCGTTTTTTCCCCGGCGGAGGAGTGGCGGAACGGAAAGAGTGGCAGAATGGCCGGCTTTCCGGTTCCTGGAAACTTTTCTACGACAACGGGGCGTTGCGCTTGGAAGCCTTCTTTTCGAACGGAAAATTAGACGGGGAATTGAAAAGTTACGACCCGGAAGGGCACCTGTTGGTCAAAGGGCGGTATGCCGATAATTGGAAAGAGGGTGTATGGGAATATTACCGGCCTGACGGTACTTTGAAAGAGGAGCGGACGTATGTGCAAGGGGTGGTGGAAAATCCGGAGGAAGAGTTGGAAGAGAACCGGCAGTTGGAGGCGTTAATTCAGGAGGGCCGGCGGATCGTCGACCCGGCGGATTTTGTTAACGATCCTCTTTTGTATATGCGGGCGACCGGAAATTAAACAGATTCTAAGACGGAAAATGGCAGCCGTAAACTTTATTTCGTTGTACGAACTGAACTGCCGGGTCCGGCAGGTAGTGCAGCAAGGATTTACAGCACCTGTTTGGATTACAGCGGAGATTGTTTCGGTGCAGGAAAACCGGACAGGACACTGCTATTTAGAGTTAGCGGATAAACAGGAGGGAGAGGAGAAGGTCCGGGCCGTGGCACGGGGGACCATTTGGTCCTTTACCTACCGGATGCTGAAACCCTATTTCGAAACCACAGCCGGCCGGCCGTTGGAAAAAGGAATGAAGGTGTTGATCAACGCGGAAGTGGTTTTCCACGAATTGTACGGATTTTCCCTGAATATAAAAGACATAGACCCCGCCTTTACGTTGGGAGACCTGGAACGGAAGAAACGGGAAATTCTCGGTCAATTGGAGCGGGAAGGGGTCATTGATATGAACCGGAACTTAGAGATGGCGCCGTTGCCGAAAAACATTGCGGTCATCTCCTCGCCGACCGCCGCCGGTCTGGGAGATTTTCTGAACCACCTGGCGGAAAATCCGTACGGATACCGTTTTTATGTCAAGCTCTTTCCCGCCGTGATGCAGGGAGAGAAAACGACGACCTCTGTGATCGAAGCCTTGGAGCGGATTTACGAATACGAAGCCTTGTTTGACGCTGTGGTATTGATCCGCGGCGGCGGTTCCCAGTCCGATCTGGGCAGTTTTGATACCTACGATCTGGCTGCCAACATTGCCCAGTTTCCGCTGCCGGTGATTGCCGGGATCGGTCATGACCGGGATGATACGCTGGTGGATTGGGTGGCTTGGTTAAAAGTCAAAACACCCACGGCTGCCGCCGCTTTCTTGATAGACAGTTTTGCCCGTTTTGAAGGCCGTTTGCAAGAGTTGCAACAGGATTTTGTGCAGGGAGTTATGGCCTTGGTCCGGGAAGAGAGAAGCCGGCAGGAGGGGATGGTTATCGGGTTCAGGCAATGGACAGCCCTTTTTTTACAGGAACGGGAAAATCGCCTGCAACTGCTCTCGGGCCGCTTGCGGAACGGGGTGCGTTCGGGCGTTGAACGGCGTTTGACCGTTTTCGGTTTGGTGCAAAACCGGATCACCGGCAAATTGGCACTGCTGTTCGACCGGCAGCGAAATCGGATTGATCGTTGTACGGATTTGGCCGGACAGCGCAGCCGGGAGCTGTTTTCCCGGAACAAACACCGCTTAGAGTTGGCAGAAACAAAAATGAAATACGCAGATCCCGAACATGTTTTGCAGCGGGGGTACTCCATTACCTGCATCCGGGGAAAGGCGCTGAAAAGCGTTTCGGAAGCGGCGGCCGGAGAGGTATTGGAAACTTTCCTGAAAGATGGCCGGATCGAGAGTACAGTGATAAAATAGCACCGGTATGGAAAAAAAGATGAGTTACAAAGAGGCCATGGCGGAGATCGAAGAGATCGTCAGTCTGTTGGAAGAGAACAAGTTGGATGTAGATGAACTGGGAACCAAAGTAAAGCGGGTGTCCCACTTGATCGCTTTCTGTAAATCGAAACTGCGAGATACAGAAGAGGAGGTGGAGCATATCCTGAAAACCATGGAGGAGTAACATGGCAGGCAGGCTCTTCCGGACGGTGTTGCTATTGGCAGTGGCCGGTTGCTCTCTGCCGCTGTGTGGACAGCAGGCGGCGTTGCAGAAGCTGCTGCATACGGACGGGTTAAAAAGCGCCTCCGTAGGTATTTCCGTAAAATCAGTGGCGGACGGAAAGTCGGTAGTGGAGTACCGTTCCGGCAAATCCATGCAGCCCGCCTCCGTTGTCAAGTTGTTCTCTACGACGTTAGCCCTGAAAGAGAAAGGGGCGACTTTCCGCTACAAAACGCCGGTGTGGCGCACTGGATCCGTTCGGAACGGCGTGTTGTACGGCGATATTGTCGTGGAGGCGTGCGGCGATCCCTCTCCCGACTCCCGCCATTTTCCGGAACACCGACTGACGGAGCGTCTGGTCCGGGAGGTAAAAGCAGCCGGTATCGGTAAGATCTGCGGGGATATCTGGGTGGAGTCAGACGGACTTTCTGCGGCGTTGCCCGGCTCTTGGCTCTGGGAGGACATCTCCAATTACTACGGAAGCGGTTGGTTCCCCTTTAATTACCGGGACAATACCTACGAACTGCTCTTTACCACCGGGGCAGTTGGCTCTCCTGCCCGGTTGATCGGTGTGGAACCGGCTGTTCCGGATGCAGAGTTTCTCTCTTCGGTCGTCGCTTCCACGGAAAACCGCGACAATGCGTGGATTTACGGAGGGCCGTATACCCGGCTCTTTCACGTCACAGGGACAATTCCCGCCAACCGGGCGGTGTTCCGGGTCAAAGGGGGAATGCACCATCCCGACCGCTGTTTTTTGCAAGAGGTCGGACAACTCCTTTCCCGCGAAGGCATTGAGTGGGTACGGGATACCTTGCCCAAACCCGGTAAGGCGTTGTTGTTTGAATTCCATTCGCCGGCGTTGGAGGAGCTTGTTTTTTACACCAACAAAAAGAGTGTCAACCTCTTTGCGGAGGCATTGGGACGTTTAGCCGCCGGAGCGGATTTCCAGGCGGGCGTCCGGGCGTTGCTGGCTGCCATCGGGAGCGATTCGACCGGGGTCGTGCTGAAAGACGCCTGCGGCCTCTCGCCTTACAACGCCGTCCCGGCCGCCGCTTTGACTGACCTGTTGGTATGGGGCCGGAGCCAGATTGGGGAGGCGTTGGTGCGCTCGCTGTCCGTGGCGGGGGTGGACGGTGGGTTGAGCGCCTATTGCCGCAACCACCCCTCCCTGAAAGAGCGGTTGCGGGCCAAGACCGGTTCTTTTTCCGGCGTCCGTACCCTCTCCGGCTATTTATCCGACCGTTCCGGCCGTTTGTTGGCCTTTACGGTACTCATCAACCACTACGACCGCCCGGCTACCCAACTGTGCGATGCTGTCGGGGCATTTCTGGATGCGTTGTAGCTCTCAAAAAACAGACTCTAAATCTTGATGTAGATCCGTTTCCGGTAGAGGATGTGCCCGATGGACCACACAACCAGCACCAGCAGCATGGAGTAGGCCAAAGAACCCCCGTACTCCCCGAAGCACGGTTCTAAAATTTCCTTGTATACAAAGCGCTTCACGCTGATGGACTTGTCATTGTAGAGAAACGTAATGCCGGACAAAAAAATGGAGAAAACCTCTGCAAAGACATAGATGAACAATGGATTGACCCCGAACGACTCAAAAAAACGGCTCCATCTTTTGTACCCTTTGGCATCGATGATCCAAGCCAGCAGGGCCAATAAAGTCGCGCCCATGCCGCAAGTCGTCAACACAAAAGTAGAAGACCAGATCTTTTTATTCAGCGGGCAGCCATAGCTGAACAGGAACCCGGCAAACGTAAGCACAGCGCCCACAATAAACAACCGAAGGATCCGCCTGTCGGTATCGCCCGTTTCTACAATCATTTTTCCACAGAGGAATCCGATCAGTACATTACACAGCGCCGAAACGGTGCTCAAAATCCCTTCTGGGTCAAAATTCACGGAGAGCAGGTGATTGGAACCCAACAGGGCTTTGTCCGTCAGGCCGATAAGGTTGTTCTCTCCAGATGTCATTCCGTTGCCGAGCCACATTAACAGGGCGTAACCGACCAGCAGGAAGGCTGTGAGGTACGGGATGTATTTGTGTTTGACCCAAACAGCCACGAAGGAGGCGAGGCAATAGGTGACAGCCAAGCGTTGCAAAACGCCCGGAATGCGCAGGTGGGAGAAGCCGGCCAACGCGTGGTTCCGGAAACTCAAACCGATCCACGCAATGGCCAGCCCGATACCGAAAATGATCACTGTGCGTTTGAGTATTTTGAATACCAGCGCTTTGTCCGCCCGGAAGTGGTACTTTTGGAGCGAGATAAAGGTCGATATCCCCATGATAAACAGGAAGAAAGGGAAAATCAGATCGGTCGGCGTCAGGCCGTCCCAACCGGCGTGGCGCAACGGCGCGTAGACGCGGCCCCAATTTCCGGCGTTGTTCACCAAAATCATGCCGGCGATGGTGATCCCCCGCAATACATCCAGCGACAAGAGCCGTTTACCGGCAGTTTGATTCATAACAGGCGGTGTTTAGTGGTTTCTCACGTAGCGGTTGTAAATCTCTTTCGCCGTTTCTACAGCATCCCCGGTGGGTTCCGAGGGATAGATGTTGTTTTTTTTCACCCACGCCTCGTCCATCGCGGCATAGTCGATGGTCTGGGCCTCTTTTCCGTCAAAAGTGGCATCCAAATCAGTAAAAAAGGCTTCCCAACGGGGGTAATAGACATCTTTCAGGACGCCCGACCACTCTTTATATGCGTAGTTGTGCAGGTAGCGGGCGTTGTGATTGCCCCACACGGTGATCTGGGTGCGGGCGTTCCAGTCGTACAAATCCTTTGCGGCGTCGGTTTGTCCGATTTTGCGGGCTTGGTTCGTCCATGTTCCCAGCATAAATTCGCGGCGGGTTTGCAGCAACATATCTTGCGCTAAAAGCAGTTCCAGGAACTCCCGGCTCAGGGCTTTGAAGACAGTTCGGTCTTTTGCTTTATACGCTTCGGTGACCGATTGTTGCAGGTAGTAGGCTCTGTTGGCAACGGTTTGGCGCACCACATCCACCAGATCGTATTCAAAATTGTTGTTGCCTTTGAATGCATCGGCTACGGCTAAGAGGCTCTCGGCGGCAAGCCGCACGGAATCCGTATTGTAGAAAGGGCGTACGGTGGAGCAGCAGGAAACCCTCCGAATGTCCAATTTCGGGTTAGCGGCAAAAACAGACTCGACGGTTCCGTCCTGCGTAGAGTGCGGCGGGCAGTTGTAGACTGTGTGCGCCAGAAAATCCCAGGCTTGCAGCAGTTGTTCATCCGTTTTTCCGTACCGCGCTTTCACATACCCGGTAAGCCACTCTTCGGCCGTAAACCGCTCCGTCCGCCAGGGAAGTTCAAAAAGCAGTTCATACATCACCGGATTGTTCTCGATGGCCTCCATGGTAGCGCCTACCCCTTGTAGCGTCTTTCCGTTGGTATGCGCCTTTGCATCAAAATAGTTGTCGATGACCGGGGTTATTTTCCCGTGCAATCCTGTCCGTCCGCCGAAATTGAGCAACATGCAATAAATCCAGTTGTGTTTTCCGTAGCCTTCGGGCCTGTGCCACAACGACCACTCCATGCCTCCCCACATCGGGCGACTTTCGCTGAAGAGGTCCAGCACCAGCAGATCGCCCCGGTTCATGCTGTCGATCATTGCCGGGCGGGGGTTCGCCTGCCAAGCCTGTGCTACCCAAACGGCTTTCGGATTGACCTTTTTCATCGCTGCCATGATGGCCTTTCCGGCCTGTTCCAGATCAACCCCTTTTACGCTTCCGCCTTCGTGGAACGGATCGATGGCGTAATAGTCGGCAACGCCGTACAGCCGGGTCATCTCTTCGTAATAGAGTCCGGAAATCCGCTCAAAATTCGGGTCTGTCGGTTGTAAAAAAGCCGGGCGGGGAAAACCGCACCACTGGCCGGGATCTGTTACCTCGACGCCCAATTTCTGATTGTTGTGCGGCAACATGCCTGCATATCCGGGCAGTACGGGCTCAATGCCGTATTCCCGCATCCGGTTGATAATGTTTTTCTGGAGCGCCTCCTGTTGGGTGTACCAACTGTCCGGATTGGGGCCTCCCCATCCTTCCAGGTTGTTCATCTGCCACCAGGCCAGAAAAGCCGGCCCGGCAATAAATTCATTAATCTCCTCCGGGGTATAATCCAATTTGCGCAGGATATTGTACCAAACGGTTTCGGTACCGGTAATGGCCAATGATAAGTTGATTCCGTGCAGCGCCATCCAGTCAATCTCCTGCTGCCAGCGCTCCCAATCCCAAAAAGCCATGGAGTACGAAAAGGTGCAATAGTTCAGGTAGTAGCGCAGGATGTGGTCGGTTTCGCGCCGCTCTTTTTGCGAAACAACCGGCAGTTTGGCGGGCAATTTAGCTTTCATTCCATTCCACGACAGGTGAATGCCGGCATAGTATTTCAGGTACCAGTTGATACCGGTCGCAATATTTACGTAATTATTGCCCCGGACAACGACCTTCTCCCCCTGTTGGTCCAATTCAAAAAAGTCGGTTCCGGGCGAGGATTCCACCAACTCGATCTTAAATTTTTTAGAGGCGCCTGGGTCGATACGTTCCAACAATCCCGTGATAGGGTTTTTTGTCGTATTACTGCAGCCGTAACTTAAAAGGCTGCCAATGGCAAGTGCCAAAAGGAATTGTTTCAGGTTCATAACACAGTATTTAGAAAATTTATTTTCTGGTTGTTGCTAATGCAGGGCGAATATACTATTTTTAATTGCTTTTGCATAATATTAGGACGCGCTTCGGTACTCTTTTGAAAAAGAGTGCTATTTTTACGAATAGTTACGAACCTCAACTAAACACAGCATAGGATGTTCAGTTTTTTTATACTTATTGCTGCGGTCATTGTTTTGGCCATTGCCGCAGGGCTGTTTTGGGTCGCCCGATTGATTTATATTCATTACTTTAAATATACCATCGACATGGAAACACTAAAAGGAAAATTTACGCACTCGTTGACTTTTAAAGGGATCACCATCGCTATTCTGACGTCGCTTTTACTGATCCCGGGCCTGATGATCCAAGGGTTGATCGGGGAACGGCAAGAACGCAGCCGGGAAACGGTTCAGAAGATCAATGACAAATGGAGCCATTCGCAAACGCTCTGTGCCCCGTTGCTGTTGGTGCCCTACACCACCACTAAGTTAGATAAGGATCAGAAGCCTTACACCGAGGAGCATATGCTTTATGTTACCCCTAAAGAGTTACAGATGGAGGTCTCCATTACGCCGGAGGAGCGTTACTACGGTATATACAAAGCCATTCTGTACAAAAGTGACATCCGTTTTTCCGGACATTTTTCCGGACTTGCCGGTTTAAAAATGGAGAATAGCAAGCTCCATTTCGACAAAGCCCAAATTGCGCTCAGCATTACCGATCTGCGGGGGATTACGCAAACACCTGATTTTAAAATGGATGGACAAACGCTGGAGCCAGGTGTAGGCGTGGTAAAACTGTTTTCGGTTTCTGAGGAAGATATCGCCCAGTATCATTCGAAATTTGGTTCGAGAAATACGTATTCGTATAACAGGGATGTTTCGGGGAAGACTTTGGTAGTCAATCTGCAAGGTCTCGATCCGACAAGCGGACCGATGCCATCGCTTCCTTTTGAATGCACCCTGAAACTAAACGGTAGCAGTTCGCTCAATTTTATCCCGATCGGGCAGACTACTGCGGTCAAGGTGGATGGGCAGTGGCCGTCGCCCTCTTTTATCGGCAACTTTTCTCCGGAATCGACCGTGGACAAGGAGCGCTTCACTGCTTCGTGGAACATTCTTAGCTTTAACAGGGAAATCCCCGCTACTTGGTCGGACAACAATGTGGCCGATCTGGGAGAGAACTCGTTCGGTGTCAATCTGATCGAGACCGTCAACCACTACCAGCAAAACATGCGCTCGGCCAAATACGCCCTGCTCTTTATTGCGCTGACCTTCCTCGTCTTTTTCTTTGTGGAGATTTTTACCCGAAAACCGATCCTCTTTTTCCAATACATATTGGTCGGAATCGCCCTGATCCTGTTTTACAGCTTGTTGCTCTCCCTCTCGGAACAGATCGGCTTCGGTTTGGCTTATCTGATCGCCAGTGCGGCCACCATCGGACTGACGACGGCTTACCTCTATTCGTTGGTAAAACAAAAGAATGCTACGTTTATACTGGCAGGTGTCATGGTGATTCTGTACGCCTTTCTCTACATCATCTTGCAGATCGAAGATTTTGCCCTGCTGTTCGGCAGCCTTTTCTTGTTTGTAGTACTGGGCGTGATCATGTTTGTCTCCAACAGGATCAAAAAACAGGCCGTTGACGAATAAAATTGTCAAAAAATAAGGTATGATGAATTTCTTGGAATTGGCCAAACAGCGCTGCACCACAAGGGGTTTCACAGAATAACAAATCGAACCGGATGCCTTGCAGCAAATATTATCCGCCGCACGTGTAGCCCCAACAGCATGTAACCGGCAACCCCAGCGGATCATCGTAGTTCAGCAACCGGAGAATATCGTAAAAGTAGAAAAAGCATACAAAACATTTGAATTTGAACAGGCAGACTTAACCGATTTACAGGAACTTAAAATGTTGGAAGAGGAAATTAAAAACACCAAAAAACAGGCAAACTCTTAATGACCGACCATGCACTACCAAAAAGTATCCGGCATATTAAACAACAACGGCATGAACCTCTACCGCGGGTGTACGCACGGCTGCATTTACTGCGATTCAAGGAGTAAATGTTACCGGATAAACCACGAATTTGAAGATGTTTTAGTCAAGGAAAATGCCATCGAACTATTGGAACAAGCCTTAAAGAAAAAACGCAAAAAATGTATGATCGGGACCGGCTCCATGACCGATCCCTATTGTCATGCGGAAGAGGTCGCGCAAATGACACGAAAAAGCCTGGAGGTCATTTATAAATACGGTTTCGGCGTCAATATCATAACAAAATCGACCAAACTGCTCCACGATTTAGACCTGCTCAAAAAGATCCATGAAAAAGCCAAAGCCGTCGTTGACGTCACCTTAACGACGGATGATGAAGAACTCTCTAAAAAATTAGAGCCCCATGTATCTACCACCCGGGAAAGATACGAAATGCTGAAAACGCTACGGGACAACCACATCCCGACCATTGTCTGGTTATCTCCCATTTTACCCTTCATTAACGACACGGAAGAAAATATTTCGGCTATCTTAGAGGCCTGTTTGGACGCAAAAGTTTACGGCATCCTTTGTTTTGGCATGGGACTTACTTTAAGAGAAGGGAATCGCGAATATTTCTATCAAAACCTGGACAGACTTTTTCCCGGATTAAAAGAGAAATACATCCATACATACGGCAACAATTACAGCATCATCAGCCCCAACCAAGACGGACTCATGAAAATCTTTACAGACAAATGCAAAAGCGGCCACATCGAAACGAACGTAAAAAAACTGTTTGCATTCATGCACCATTTTCCCGAAAAAACGCAACAATTAACGTTGTTTTAGGGAGTAGTATTTCAATGACAAAATAGGCGGTACACGTCCTATTCGGCTCAGTGTACACAAAGAAAAAGATATGAACGTAGAATATGTAAACGAATTATCAATCGACGATTACAACAATCTGAGAAAATCGGCCGGTTGGAGGGAAGTCTCCGATAGAAAGGCTGAAATCGGACTGAAGAACTCAACATTTACCGTTGTTGCCACAATAGATAAGCAACCGGTTGGAATGGCCCGGATAGTCGGGGATGGCGGCTATTTTTCACTGATCGTTGATGTCGTTGTTTTGCCTCAATGGCAGAGAAAAAGCATTGGAACAAACCTGATGAAACAGATCATGGCTTATATTGAGCAAAACACGTTTGAGAAAGAAAATGTGTTTGTTTCTTTAGTTGCAGCGCCTGCCCGGGAGTCGTTTTATAAACAATTTGGCTTCAAACCGTGTCCTGACGGCGATTTAATGGGGACAGGCATGTATCAATATATTTGTAAATGAGAACAAACCAACACGCTGTTAAAACTAATTTGATATGTTTATGGAAAAAATAACCACCATCCTTCTATTCATTCTGCTGACGGTAAGTGCTTACGCTCAGCAGGACAGTACCAACAATCCGGCTATTTATACGGTGAAAACAGAAATTTCGGAATTAAAGAACCGCACATTGGAATGCAAAGTGCGTGATCACACCATCCTTGTAGACCAACCCAAAACATTTGGGGCAGACGATCTGGGACCGACTCCTCCGGAAATGCTGGCCATCGCCTACGGGAGCTGTGTGGTTTCAACCATGCAACTTTTGGCCTTACAGCGCAACTTGACCGTAAAAGATATCTTTGTAGCGGTCGAAGGCAGCATCGATTTCTCAAAAGCATTGGGCATAAGCGATGCCAATCGTGCTGGTTTTTCAGGGCTAAACCTTAAAATCCGCTTCCATTCGGAGATGACAACAGCCGAAAAGAGATCATTTATACAAGATGTGCTAAAGATTGGAGCCGCCGTAGACAATGTAGATCATCCAACCCCCGTTAAATACGAAATAATCGATTAAAATGAAAAATCAAGAAAACAGCTCACGTTGCGACTGGAGTACGTCAGACCCGGTTTACATCAAATACCACGACGAAGAGTGGGGAAAAGAAGTGACAGACGACCAAAAAATGTTTGAATTTCTGGTACTGGAAACTGCGCAGGCAGGTTTAAGCTGGATCACCATTCTCAAAAGGCGGGAAGGTTACCGAAATGCCTTTGCCGGTTTTGACGCCGCAAAAGTCGCCCAAATGACCGAACAGGACGTGGAACGACTGATGCAGGACTGCGGCATTATTCGCAACCGGTTAAAGATAAAAGCAACGATCACCAATGCGCAACTTTTCTTGCAACTGCAAAAAGAGTTCGGCTGCTTTTGTAACTACCTGAAAACATTCTTACCCGAAGGCAAACCGGTTATCAATCATTGGAAAACGTTGAGCGAAATACCCGCCTCGACACCCCTCTCCGACGCCATCAGCAAGGATATGAAAAAACGGGGCTTTAAATTCTTCGGCACCACCATCTGTTATGCCCATTTACAGGCAGTCGGTTACGTGAATGACCATTTGGCAAGCTGTTCGTTTAAACACAAATAACATGGTAAACATAGAACTCCAAAGGGTATCGCGAAACCCCGATGGACTATACCACCGAAGCGCAATTACAGTACCACCAAGGCTATGATCACGACGAAAATGATAAAAAAAATGTACTGTTGCTTTGCAAAACCTTCGGATTTCCCGTTCCTGCGGGATACGATGTATAATTAGCGTCTGTTGGCGACAACGAGGAACATATTTTTTTGAATATTGCCTGTTTTAATTCTGTTTTTATGTATTTTTGCAGAAAAACAGAAGCGATAATGAACTTTTGGCAATTAAGAAATCAATTTTACGACTTGGTTTGTTTCAACACCAACCAGGTTTATGCCTGGCAACCCGATTTTGAGAAAAACAACCTCACCCGTTGGACAAAGCAACATTTACTCGTAAAACTGCGTAATTCGTGGTATAGCTTTCCCGAATATTTAAAAACACCCAATATTCAGCACTTTGTGTCGAATAAAATATACCATCCTTCCTATATCAGCTTGCACACCGCATTAGCATTTTACGGCATTATTCCGGAAGCAATCGTACAAACAACCGCTGTAAGTTCCTTGAAAAAGACAAGCTTCGAGAATGTTTTCGGCTCATTTTCCTACCAGCAAATTTTGCCGGAATTGATGTTCGGGTATGAACAAAAAACATTTCTAAATAAATACAGTCTGACCTTTGCTACTCCCGAAAAAGCCATCTTAGACTTGTTATACCTCTATCCCCAGTACAATAACGAGCAAGAAATTACAGAATTGCGTTTTGACGAAGCATTTATGCAAGAGGATTTGAACGTAGAGCGCTTAAACGAATTTACGGAAAGATTTCAGTCAAAAACAGTGAGAAGCAGAGTTGATTTACTTTTGAAAATTTTCGATTTATGCTGAATTTAGAACAGATACAACAGTATTTTCCGCCACAGATCAGGGAAAATCCTGCGCATAAAAAATACATCGTAAAGGAGTATATTCAACTGATGATCTTGAATTTTTTAGCCACTTCCAAATTTGTAAAAAAGATGTGCTCTGTTCCATGAAATTGTCCGCATTGCTTTCGCGGGCAAAAGGACGCGATTTTTACGACGCACTGTTTTTGCTTGCTCAAACACCGCCAAATTACGACTATCTTTCTCAAAAACAAGACATTAATTCGCTACCGGAGCTAAAAAAGAAACTGACGGAAATAGTAGAAAAAGTAGATTTATCGCACAAATCCAAAGATTTTGAACATTTACTATTCAATAAGGAAAACCGAGAAAAAATAATACATTTCAGCGAATTTATAAGAAAATTGAATTGAGAATTGACAAAATACCGGCGCCTAACCGGCGATTAGCGTCATTTAAAAACAGAAAAAATATGGCATACGCAGTACTATCTTACCCTGAAATGAATGATAGGGATTATCAGAAAATACAGCAATATCGCAAAGAGAATGACGAATGGCTCTTTACCGTCGTAGATCCGCATATCACGCTCGTTTTTCCTGTCTTCGAAACAACAGAAAGGGACTTTATGGCTGAAATAGAAGATTTAGGAAGAGATGCGCACAAAATAGATCTTATATTTCGATGCGCCGTCATCAATAAAGATTCGTTTTCCGACTACTACCACGCCCTGCTTGTCCCCGATGAGGGATTCAGCCGGATCGTCAAGCTGCACGATAAGTTTTACAGTCGGAATTTAAAACCGCATCACCGTATGGACATCGACTTTATTCCCCATTTGGGAATCGGTAATTCAAAAGATAAAGAACACTGCAAACGAATGGTGGATGAATGGAACAGGGAAGATTTCTCCATTGCAGGCACCATCTCTTCGTTGTCTATTGTGCGATACGAGAACGGTACAGTTGAAAACATCAAAGAGATTAGATTGAAATAAACAGCCCTTTCGTGCGAAGAATTTAACAAAGTGCAACCTCATCCGGGCAGACAGACTTGAACAAGTAAAAACCGGGAAATCAATGAAGAGAAAAGTGTAAAAAAACATTGTTTTTACGGGAGAAAAGTGTGGTTTTACAAGGTGTTTTATGGGAGAAAAGTGTATTGACAAGACGTTAACATGCTGATAGAATGCAAATTAAGGGAAAACCAGAAAACCACTCGTATTTTTAGGTGCTGAACAGCTAAGTCTACGTTGGTGCATTTTATATATACAGAAAATAAAAATAGTGATTTTTGCACAGAAAGTTGAATTAAAATCAACTAAGTGGACAAATTTTACTATATTTGTAGGAGGTTTTTATTCAAAAGAGAAATGGAATCATTAAGTTCGCTACATAACATTCCTGTTAATAGTGCTGTTTTGAAAACATTTTTGGGAAATCTGAAATATCCGAAAAATAAAATTTCGGATATGGAAAAGCGCAGCGAAATTATTCGTCTGAAAAAAGATTTGTATGTGAATAACAATGTCGCTATATCAAAAGAACTTATTTCCAACCACTTATACGGAGTTTCGTACATTTCTCTCGAAACAGCTTTGGCGTATTACGGAATCATACCGGAAAGAGTTTACGCCGTTCGTTCTATGACAACCAAAAGAGCAAAGTCATTTTCAACACCGCTTGGAAATTTTGAATATAAAACCGTTCCGGCAGATTATTTTAACATTGGACTTAGACAGGAAATTATTGAAAATCAATACGCTTTTCTGATTGCTTCGCCCACAAAGGCAATTTGCGATATGATTGTTGCTACACCGAATTTGCGCATACAATCGGTTAAGGCAATGCAAAAGTATTTGACGGAAGATTTGCGGATTGATGTTGAGGTTTTGAAAAATTTAGATAAGGAGATTGTGAGAGAGTGTGTTGAGGTGGGGAAGAAGAAAAATGAGTTGGGATTATTGTTGGATTTTTAGCACGCTGATTAAACGGATTTACACAGAAATATTATGAATACTAAGCAGGGATATATTGATTTGATTAAACAAAGAAGTATTGAAAATAAAAATGCTTTGCAGATTCTTTTTGAGAAAAAGTTATATGGACATTGTTTTTCTGTATTAAGACAAGAATTAGATTCGTTTATTAGAATAATCTATTTAGGTAGAATAGGTGATTTTAATGAAAGAGAAAGATTAATGAAGCAAACTTTATTAGGAGAAAAATGGAGTGTATTAACTTCAAAGAATAAATGGAAAACTATAACAGATAAAGATATGGTAGATATATCTAACCAATTGTTTGGTTATGTTGAATATGTATATAGGTTTGGTTGTGCTTTTATTCACCTTTCAAATTCTCATAATTATACCACTATCAACCCGTTTAATACACTTAGCGAAATAGAACAATTAGATGTTAAACATTATCTTAATCAGTATCACGGATTTTCAGAAGATAACGACCTAACAGTTGAAAATATCGCTGACTTAATCCCGAATATTTTTGAAAAAATTTCAGGTAATATGGCGTGTTATTTTGATGAAATATTGAACAATAAAATGATTACGAATTGAAAATGATGAGCAACTCAATTTTCCAAAATATGCTCTCCCGCTACCAAATCGCTACCAAAGACGATTTGACCAATGCCACACACGAAGTAATGCAGCAAATTACGCTTGCAGGCTTGTACCGTGGCGGTTTTTTCGACAAAGCGGCATTTTATGGCGGTACTTGTCTGCGCATTTTTCATGGTTTGCAGCGTTTTTCGGAAGATATGGATTTCTCGCTTTTGCAGGCAGACGGGAAATTTTCATTAGAAAATTATTTTGAACCAATAATTACCGAATTTAAGGCACTTGGAAAAGATGTCGAAATCAGCAAAAAGGCAAAAACAGCACAAACAAATGTAGAATCGGCTTTTTTGAAAGAAAATACCGAAATCTACGACTTGCAATTTTCAACTGAAAAACGCATTAAAATAAAGATTGAAGTTGATACGCAACCGCCGCTTGATTTTTCGACCGAATACAAGTTGCTTTTGTTGCCTTTTTCGTTTATGACGCGCTGTTATTCCTTGCCCGATTTATACGCAGGAAAAATGCATGCTTTCCTTTTCCGAAATTGGAAAACTCGTGTAAAAGGTCGCGATTGGTACGATTTTGAGTTTTATGTCCGGAATAATATTGCTCTCAATTTTAATCACCTGCAAAAACGAGCAGAGCAAATAAACAATTTAACGGAAAAAAATTTTACGCCTGAAATTTTCAAACAAATGCTGAAAGAGCGAATTGAAAAAACAAATATTGAGTCGGTCAAAAATGATGTCCGTCCGTTTTTGAAAAAACCGCAGGAAATGGAAATTTGGAGTACGAAATACTTCTTACAGTTGGCAGGTATGATTCGATTCGAGAAATAAGGTTACAGCAAACAACTTCCCCGTTTTGAATGGTTTAGGCACAAAATGGAGTTGGACGCATATGATTGAGACACTATGACAACCGAACACCCCGCAGCCGACCCGTTTTACAAGTGGAAAAGGAACACCGCATTTTTTCTGATCAGCCAGACGTTGTCGCTGTTGGGAACGATGCTGGTGCAATACGCCATTATGTGGCACATCATACTCAAAACACAGTCGGGTATTATGATGACGGTTTACATTCTCGTAGCCGTTTTGCCGACTTTTTTCACTTCGCTGTTGGGCGGTGTCTGGGCGGACAAGTACAACAAGAAACATTTGATCAATCTGGCCGACGGTTCCATTGCGCTCGTTAGCTTGATCATTGCCGTCAGCCTTTCGGCCGGCATGGACAGCATCGTGCTGTTGATGATCGCCGCGTGTGTGCGGGCATTGGGACAGGGCATTCAGCAACCGGCGGTCGCTTCGCTGATCCCGTTCATTGTTCCCGAAGATAAATTGTTGCGGATAAATGGCTTCAACACCAGCATCCAATCGGGGATCTTTCTGATATCGCCCGTCGCAAGTGCATCGTTGATGGCGCTGGCACCGTTGCAGACACTGTTTTTAGTCGATGTGGTCACCGCCTCCATAGCGATCGTTATCCTTTATGTTCTCGTAAAGGTAAACAAAGCCCCTGCACAGACAGAGGACGTGGAAAAAACATCGCATTTTTCGGAACTGAAAAGCGGATTGAAATACATAAAAAACCGGCGCTTCTTGTGGTTGCTGATCCTGCTTTCAGCCCTGTTCACCATTGCCATGTCGCCGTTGTCTATCTTGACGCCGTTGCAGGTGACACGTAATTTCGGCACGGAACTGTGGCGGCTTTCGGCCATTGAGATCACGTTTGCGGGCGGCATGATGCTGGGCGGCATAGTGGTCGGCCTGTGGGGTTTCCGCAACAGGATCTATTCGATCGGGGCCGCTTCGATCGTTGTAGGGTTATTGACGGTCTCATTCGGTCTGTGGACACATTTCATCCCCTACCTGGTGTGTATGACACTTTGCGGGATCATCTTTCCCTATTTCAATGTACCGAGTATGACCTTGCTGCAGGAAAAAGTCGACCCTCACTATCTGGGGCGGGTACTCTCCGTCTTCACCATGCTCGGCAGCCTTGCCATGCCGTTTGCCATGCTGTTTTTCGGTCCGCTGGCCGACACGGTAAGCATCAACTCTATACTGATCGCAACGGGGATCGTCATGTTGTTTTTGGGTGCCGTATACTTTATCAGCAAAACCTTGAGAACGGCCGGAATGCAAAACAACAGCGAAGAGATATAAAAACTACTCCGCTATCGTGTGAATGGAACTTCGTGCGATAGCGGAGTAGTTAAACAGACTCGATAAAGAAGAACGACAACGTTATTTCAGGCCGTTGCTTCCCGGACGGATCTGCTTCTTTTTACCGTTGATGATCAATGTGTACGCTTCGTTGCTGTTGACGTCGATTTTATCCGTGTCGACATGATAAATAATATCGGTCACGACGTCCCCGAATTTAAGATTTTTGATACCGTGTGTTCCGTTCTCTTTTTTAAGGTTCCAGACCACCGTATTTGTTAATCCGTTGGCTTCCCGGAATCCCATGATGTTTTCGATAAACAGAGAGATAGGTCCTAATGCCGACCAACCGCAGAAATCCGGCCTTGCACGGCGTCCGCGTTCCGTCGAAGGCTGGTCGGAGGACGGGTTATAACACTCCCATATCGTGTGAGGTTCCACCGCATGGTAAGTGCGCAATTGCTGGTCAAGCACCTTCCGCGCCAACTCGTCGGCCAGCTCGTAATGCCCGTATTTTTCCAACGCTTTGGTACCCATGTAAACCATTGGCAACCAAATTCCTCCCCGCCAATAATCGCCGGTTTCATGGTTGTAGTCTTTATCGTCCCTTGCCAGCGTATTCCAGGGATATTCCCCACCCATATACTTCTCCGAACGCAGGTATTCCGTCATGCGTTTTGCCTGCCGCTTCGAGGGGATTTCGGCCAGCATCGCCCAAAACGACGCCGGTGTTTTAATCTTGCAAGGCTCACCGGTTTCTGCATCAATATCGTAATAGAACCCATCCTTTTTGTCCCAATAATTTTTGTTGATCGTTTTTTTCAGCTCCCTATAGATCGCTTTCCATTTCCGTTCCTCTTTCTTCATGGAAGAGAGGCCGTACAGGCGGGAGATGTACAACGCCGACAGGGCCTGCTGGCTGATAGCGTCGATCCACAGCACCTTGTCGTACCCACCGGCATCCCTGCCCCGGGGCGTATTGTCCATACCGCTGGCCCCTCCGGTCCAGGTAAACCCTTTGATGTGGCCGGCGGCATCCTTTTGCGGGTTGAGGAAAATACGGTTGGGGCTAATCAGCGAGTCCCTGTGTCCCTTTACCAGGTTGTTGAAATAGTCAAAATGGCGTTGCAGGAACTTCTTCTCTTTGAATACATCGTCGAGATGTGCCTTGTCCGCCGAGAACAGGTAATTGTAATACTCTATCCACGCAAAAAGCGGGGGATTGTCGCGCAGGTGAATGCGCAAAGGGGTCGGCACGTGTTCGTGAATAGGCAGGTACAGATTGTACAGCGTTTGCTTGCCCGGATAGGCTGCAGGCGCATAGCGGGAGAACATCACCATAAAACAGGCGTCCCAGATCCAGATCTGATTGTCGTAACAATTTTCGTCCAGGTAAGGCGAAGCGGGCAGCCCTTCGGGCCCGATACGTACACGGTCGGCAGCGATCTCCCAGGTCTTCTCATACAGCTCCACTAGCGCTTTATCCGGGAACACCACTCTCGGGATCTCTTTTTGCCAATCGGGATTGGCGGCGTCACTCGGTTTCTGGGCCCACGCCCATGCGGGAAACAGGCAAAGGAGCAGGGTTATATACTTTTTCACGGGTGGCTGGTAATGTGTTTACGCTCTCAGTTTTTGCACATCCGATCTTTTCATTTTTTCTTCGGCATACGCTTGGGTAACCCGCACCTTTTTCTTGTTTTGCGACGGAACTTCGTACATCAGATCGGTCATGATCGCCTCGCAGATAGAACGCAACCCCCTGGCTCCCAATTTGAATTCAATGGCTTTGTCTACAATGTATTCGTAAACCTCTTCATCAAAAGTGAGTTCGATGCCGTCTATTTTAAACAACTTGATATACTGCCGGATGATGGCGTTTTTGGGTTCGGTCAAAATGTTGCGCAAGGTATTCCGGTCCAGTGGTTCCAAATAGGTCAATACCGGCAGACGCCCGATAATCTCCGGGATCAGGCCGAATGCTTTCAGGTCCAGTGGGGAGATGTATTGCAGGAAATTGTCCCGGTTGATGCCCTCCGTTGCCTGACTGGCGTTGAAACCGACCACTTTGGTGTTAAGCCGCAGGGCGATCTTCCGTTCGATGCCATCGAAAGCCCCTCCGCAAATAAAGAGGATGTTTTTGGTATTGACGGGGATCATCTTCTGTTCCGGATGCTTGCGACCACCTTGGGGCGGCACATTGACCACAGAGCCTTCCAACAGTTTCAGAAGTCCCTGTTGTACCCCCTCTCCGCTAACATCGCGGGTGATGGAAGGGGAGTCCCCCTTCCGGGCGATCTTGTCCAGTTCGTCAATAAAAACAATCCCTTTTTCGGCTGCCTCCACGTCGTAGTCAGCCGCTTGCAGCAGGCGGGTCAGGATGGATTCAATGTCTTCGCCTACATAGCCGGCTTCCGTCAGGACGGTGGCGTCCACAATGGTGAACGGGACGTGGAGCATTTTCGCGATGGTACGGGCCAGCAGGGTTTTCCCGGTACCGGTACGTCCCACCAGGAGGATGTTCGATTTCTCGATCTCTACGTCGTCCTCTTTCGCATCCGACTGGAACAACCGTTTGTAGTGGTTATATACAGCCACGGCGATGTGCTTTTTAGCTTCTTCCTGCCCAATCACATACTGGTCCAGAAATGCTTTGATCTCCTGCGGTTTTTTGACAGAGGAGGGCTTGATCTCGAAAGTGGAACGGCTTTTCTGGTCCTCCTGTACAATCTCAAACGCCTGGGTGGCGCACTGGTCGCAAATCGACCCGCTCACACCGTCTATCAACAACTCTACTTCGTTCCGGCTGCGTCCGCAAAAAGTACACTTATCTTTCATACACGTTGTTTACTATCTTCATTTGCTCTCCCGGATCAGGATCTTGTCGATCATCCCGTACTCTTTGGCCTCTTCCGACGTCATCCAATAGTCCCGGTCGGAGTCCTTTTCGATCTTTTTAAAACTGTTTCCGGTGTGTTCCGCCAATATTTTATACAACTCCGTTTTCAGTTTCTGGATCTCCCGGACCGTGATCTCGATGTCGGCCGCCTGTCCCTGCGCCCCGCCCATCGGTTGGTGGATCATCACCCTGGAGTGGCGCAGGGCCGCCCGTTTTCCTTTGGTACCGGCGGCCAGCAGCACAGAACTCATGGAGGCGGCCAACCCGGTACAGGTGGTAGCGATGTCGCAGGAGATGTACTGCATGGTATCGTAAATACCGAGGCCGGCATAGACCGAACCTCCCGGAGAGTTGAAATAAATCTGAATATCCTTTCCCGGATCGGAGGTCTCTAAAAAGAGCAATTGCGCCATGATAATGTTCGCTACATCGTCGTCTATCGGCACGCCCAGAAAGATGATGCGGTCCATCATCAGCCGGGAAAAGACATCCATGGAGGCAATGTTCAGTTGGCGCTCTTCAATAATATTGGGGGTGAGGTAACTGTTAAAGGCGGATTCAAACCGGCCGAGTGTCAGACTGTTAACACCTCTGTGACGAGTTGCGTATTTTTTAAATTCATCTTGTGGGATCATGTTGTATCGTTTTAATTTCAAACTGCTAAATTACAAAAAAAAGTGGCCGCAGAATAGGATCGGGCCGGGATTTTACCGCCCGATCTTACCGTACCGGTACAGTTTCAGGCTGACCCCGATGTTCTGGCCCGAAAATTCACCGAAATCCCCATAGATCCCCAGGTCAATCCGGAAGGGAAGCCCGCAGGGCGGAAGAACGGCCTCCAGGCCGCAGGAAAATTGTTCCTGGGGAGCATCGGGCAGCGGGGCGCTGTAGCTCCCGTAGTTCCGGGTATAGGTCAACAGCGCCCTGTACGGGATCCGGGAAAAAGCTGTTCCTTTCAGGCCGATGTGGTGTCCGAGCACCCGGTTGTTGAAGATACCCGGGGAGATACCGTTTTCGCCGGGCATTCCGGCCGTCATCAGCGGAGAGCCCAGGGGGCGTCCGTGGAATGTCCAGCCGCTTTGGTACATACCGTTGTTGAAATAGTTGTCGTTTCCCCCCAGTATTTTCAGGTTATCCTCGGGATCTCGGCCCTCCATCTCTTCGGGAGTGCGGGGACGGTCGTGGTATTTGCCCGATTGGCATTTGGTGTAGTGGAATTCGTACAGGAGGGCGTCGATCCACTTCCCGGTACGCCTCTTTCGGTAATAAAATGTATAGGTACCGTCCGGAAAATTCTGGAACCTTGTACCGGAACCGTCTTCAAACGGAATATCGTGGTAAAAAGAGAGCGAGTAGTCATCTGCCGTGTAGCTGACCTGCAGATGCTGCCGGCCCAGGTGATTCCCCAGCACATTGATGCGGTCACTCTCCGTGGCAGCGCTGCCGCCTTCCCGGCCGGCAACGATCCGCAGGTAATCGACAAAGGAGGAGGGCTGTTTGCCATAATCGGGAGAGGTGCCGCCCCATTGGGCAACATGTTCCAATCCGAACACTACCTCCCACCTGCGGTGCGGAACAATCCGCAGAAAGAGCGATTTGTTGTGGAGAAGCGTGTGCTTGACGTAGCGTTTATCATCCATCAGATAATCACCCCAACTCCCTTTAAAAGAGAGCACTCCTTTGGTTCCGGGGATGGAGATATACGCTGTCCGGAGCCTGTAGCCCGGCAAGGAACGGGCATTGCCCGACCAGATGATGTTGCCGTTCGTGGAGGAGAGGCCGTCCAATTCCGTTTCCCGGTGGACGATACCGAGATCTAACTGCAATTTTCGCCAGGCGGCGCTTGCAAACAATTGATCTATAAACAGGTTGTTTTCTCCCTCGGCGAGTTGTCCGGCTGCCGATACCCCGTAAGCAAAACGAATGGTCCGTCCGGAAGCAAAACCGGAAAAGACACCGGCCTCCAACACGCTTCCGTTCGTCGCGGGCACGATGCCGTGCCGGTTGGATACCGCCCAGAACGGCAACTGTTTTTCCGAACTCAGGAAACCCGAAACGGAAGCCCGGTAGTCGAATTCCCGCTTTTGTCCCCATCCCGAAAGCGCCGAAACACACAAAAACATCACACACTGCAACAGGCAGATAACTATTTTCATACTCAACCGGATTACTCTGTCAATCTTTTTTCTGCAAACACCAAATCTTCGGGCCACGTCAACTTGATATTGAAAACCTCTCCCCGGATCAACATTACAGGCTCTTCCGGCAGGTATTTTTTGACCACCCCGCAATCGTCCGTCGCCGCGAATGCCGCATCGGCTAACGCTTTGTCAAAAGCCCGTTGCAACACTTCGCGGTCAAATCCCTGCGGGGTTTGCATCCGGAAGAGCCGGGAACGGTCGGGGATCTGCCGGATCTGTCCGGTATCCGGATCCGCCTCCGCCACCGTATCGGTTTCCGGGATGGCAGCGCCTGCCGCCCGGACATACCGCAGGGCTTCCAAAAGATCGTCGATGATCCGGGTGGAGACCAAAGGCCGTACGGCATCGTGGATCAGTAAATGACAGGCAACGTCCCGGTAGGCGTGGAGCGCGCTCAACGTAGAGTGGTAACGCTCTTTTCCTCCGTCCAAAATATGTGTGATCTTGCGAAATGCTTTCCCGTCTAACAGTTGTTCCGTTTTTTCCCGGTAATCGGGATGAACGACAAGAGCGATCCCGTCTATGCCCGGATGCTTTTCAAAAACAGACAGGGTATGTTCCAGAATGGTTTTTCCGGCAATCGGTAAAAATTGCTTGGGAAGCTCTTTTCCCATCCGCGATCCGGAACCTCCGGCCAATATAACGGCAACGTTTTGCTTCACGGCTGTTGATCTGTCAACACAAATTCCAGCGACCCGCCCTGCATGATCTCTTCGTGTGTGATCCAGCTCCGGTCCAACTCCTTGCCGTTCAGCAGCGCTTTCGTTACGTAAATGTGATCGGGGGTCTCCTTGTTGGCGGTCACGGTAAACTTCCGGTCCGGTCCGGTCCGGACGGTTACCCGGTCAAACAGGGGGGAGCCCAACTGGTACCTGCCCTCTGCCGGATTAACCGGATAGAACCCCATGGAAGAGAAGACAAACCAGGCGGACATCTGCCCGCAATCTTCGTTCCCGCACAATCCCTCCGGGCCGGTTTTGTAAAGTTCCCGCATAATCCTGTTCAGGTAGAACTGTGCCTTGTAGGGAGCTCCTGCGTAGTTGTAAAGGTATGCAACGTGGTGGGAGGGTTCATTCCCCTGGGCATATTGACCGATCATTCCGCTGATATCGGGAGAGGCCTCTTCCCCTTCCAGCACAGAGGAGATAGTAAACAGGGAGTCCAATTTCCGGACAAAAGCCTCCTCTCCTCCGTGCAAAGCGATCAACCCGCTTACATCGTGCGGTACGAACCAGGAGTACTGCCAGGCATTTCCCTCGGTATACTCATCGTCCCGGTGTTTGGAGTAAACCGGGGAGAAGGGGGCCTTCCATTCGCCCCCGGATGATTTGCCCCGCATAAAACCGGTAGAGGGATCGAACAGGTTGGCGTAATTTTTGGACTCCTTCATAAAGAAAAGGTAATCCTCCTCTTTGTTCAACGCCTTGGCAAGCTGGGCGACACACCAATCGTCGTAAGCATATTCCAGGGTTTTAGATACCGACTCGTTCTCCTTGTCGTACGGGATATATCCGTATTTGCGCAAGAGGGGGACGCCGGCTTTTCCGGCCAAGGCGGTTGTTTTCACCGCTTCGTATGCCAGCTCCGCATTGAAATCCCGGATCCCTTTGAGGTACGCTTCCACAATGACGGAGATAGCGTGGTTGCCGATCATGCAGTTGGTTTCGTTCCCGGCCAGTTCCCAAACCGGCAATAACCCGGTCGCTTCATAGTGTTTCAGCATGGAACGGATCATCTCTCCGACCCGTTTCTTTTGGGTGATCGTAAAGAGCGGGTGGGTTGCCCGGAAAGTATCCCAGAGGGAAAATACAGTGTATTGTGTGTTCTTTTCGTCACTGTGGATCTCCCCGTCCGGCCCCTTGAAATTGCCGTGGATGTCGGAAAATACATTGGGAGCCGTATAGGCGTGGTAGAGAGCGGTGTAAAAAACCTTCAACAACTCCTCGTCCCGGCTTTCCGCCCGGGTCTTCGACAACTCTTTTCTCCAGGCCTGCCGGGCATCCCGTTTCACTTTGTCGAAACTCCAGTGGGGAAGTTCTTCGTTCAGATTGGCTTCGGCGCCTTCGCAATTGGCGGACGAAAGGCTTATTTTTGCCAGTATTTTGTTGGTGTTGGAGCCGAAATCAATCCAGGCGTAGCAACTGTCGGCAGTGATCTTTTGTCCGTTCTGCAACGGCAGCAACCGGTTTTTACCTGCCAGCACCTCAACGTCCTGGGAGAATTCAATGACAAAATAGACGCGCTGGTCCCTGGCCCAGCCTCTCGATTTCCGGTATCCCTGCAAGGTTCGGTTGTTCACCTTTTTCAAGCTGGCTTCCGCCGTCCGGTCCCAGTTGCGGGCTGTGGTCAGGTCCAGCACCAATCCCTGCACCGGGTTGGCCGGGAACTGGTAGTAATGGAACCCGCAGCGTTCAGTGGCGGAGAGTTCCGTCACGATGCCGTTCTCAAACTGCACCCGGTAGTATCCGGGGGCCGCCTCTTCGTTCCGGTGCGAAAAGCGGGCATAGTTCTCCTGTACATAACGGGCGGCCGGAACCGTACTGTCCGGACGGGTCAGCACCGGTAGGAAACGGATGTCCTGCAGGTCTCCGATCCCGGTTCCGCTCAAATGGGAGTGGGAAAAGGAGGAGATGATGCTGTCCGAGTAGTGATAACCGGAACACCAATCCCAACCGCTTCTCGGATTGTCCGGACTGAGCTGGATGCCGCCGAACGGAACGGTCGCTCCGGGAAAGCAATGGCCGTGTCCCCCCGTACCGATGAACGGGTCGACATATTCCACCATTTTTACCTCCTTTTCGTCAGAGGTGCAGGCGGGCAGTAAAAACAGGGGGAACAGGAAGCAGGCGAGCGTCAGGTGTTTCTTCATAAATCACAATTGATCAACATATAGATACATAAAACCGGAACCGGCAACTTTGTGAAAAAGTTCGCTCCGGTTCCGGAAAATGGAATGTTTATTTTTTCAGTTCGTTCCAAACAAGAGCCGCCGCTCCGTAAATGGCAGCGTTTTTATCCAATTTGGAAGGCAGCAATTTGACCTTGTTGGAGAAAATCTTCAACATATTCATCTCCATGTGGTCTTTGGTCGGCTTAAAGATCAGATCCCCGGCCTTGGCCAAACCTCCGAACAGGAAGATGGCTTCCGGACTGGTAATGGCTACGGTGTTGGCCAACGCTTCACCCAGCATCTTTCCGGTGTAATCGAATGTATATTTGGCGATCATATCCCCCCGGTGGGCTGCATCGGCCACCATCTTAGAGGTCATGTCGTTAAAGGGGATCGCCCGCAATTCACTGGGATCGTTGTATTTGGCCATCATTTTGTAGGCGGTTCTCTTGACCCCGGTGGCCGAAACATACGTTTCCAGACAGCCTTTCCGTCCGCATCCGCACTGCCTGCCGTTGGGGGATACGATGGTGTGTCCCAACTCACCGGCAAATCCGTCGTGCCCGTAGATCAGCGCCCCGTTGGCGACATACCCGCTTCCCAAACCGGTTCCCAGCGTAACCATCACAAAATCTTTCATCCCTTTGGCGCCCCCGTAGATCATCTCTCCGATGGCCGCTGCATTGGCGTCGTTGGTCAGGAATACCGGCAGATTGGGGTAATATTCTTTCATCAGGGTGCAGAGCGGAAGCACTCCCTTCCACCGGAGATTGGGAGCGAACTCGATAGCTCCCGTATAGTAATTGCCGTTCGGCGCGCCGATCCCGATCCCCACCAATTCCACACTGTTGCGTATGGTATCGAGTACTTTTTCGATGGCTAAATGCAACTCTTTCAGATAGTCGTTGATATCTTCGTGTTTCTGTGTTTCGATGTGCCCTTCCGCCAAATAGTTACCCTCTTTGTCGATAAAACCGAACGGAGTATTTATTCCACCGATGTCAATACCCAATGCTACTTGTTTTTTCATATCTATTAGTTTACGTTATGGTCATACACAGAGCGAGGGACAAATATAGCAAAAAATAAGAGATCAGGGGAGCCCGATCTCTTATTAATTACTAACTACTAACCTAAACATACAAACTCATGAAAAAAACGTTCTTTTTCCAATCAGTTTTGTTACGACAAATATAGGGAAATTTTTAATACGACGATGCTTTGATTGTTAAAAATTTTAGTTATTAGGAAAAATTTTATGCGAATGTGCAGGCAAACAGGCTGGAAAAAGGTTACAGATAGAGATAGAAATGTTTTGTAAGTTCTATATACTCAGCAGAGTAGCAATGTTTTTGCAACTCTGTAACCAGTTCGGATTCCTCCGGGAAGACCGGTGCGTAGCTTAATTCGATCAGCCAGCGTTTAACGGGCAGGGCCGGAGTAGGCTTTACCCGGGTGATGCGGGCGGGAAAAAGAGAGAGGAGAGAGGCTTTCCGGATCAACTCCTCCGCTTCCTTAGGAGGCAGGATCAGGCTGAGATGACCTTCGGGCGCCAGTAAAAGGGCCGCTTTTTTCAGAAGTTCTTCGTGCGAAAAACGGACACAATGCCGGGCCATATTCCGGGAACTTTCCGGCGCCGGGGTCGAACGGTTGAAAAAAGGCGGGTTACAGACGAGGCAATCGTATCCGGCGGGTGTCGTGTAATCGAAGATAGAGCAATGATGTACTGTGATCCGCTCTTTCCAGGGAGAAGCGGCAATATTCTCTGCAGCCTCTTCCGCTGCTGCGGCATCAATTTCAACCGCGTCAATGCAGGCGGCCGGATTCCGCTGTGCCGCCATCAGGGCGATCACGCCGGTACCCGTTCCGATATCCAGAATACGGCCGGCCTGTTCCAGCCGGACCCAGGCACCCAGCAGCACACCGTCGGTGCCGACCTTCATGGCAGCCTTCTCCTGCCGGACGGAAAACTGCTTGAAACGAAAGCAGGAAGTCAGGACCTTACGTATTTTCTGCGCTTTCTTCGCCGAAATCCAACATCTTCTTTTCAGCCAGCAGATTATACCACTGGATGATCTTCCGCATATCGGATACATATACTTTGTCCCGGTCGTAGGTGGGGAGGATCTCTTCAAAGTATCCGATGATCTTTTCGGTTGGCTCCTTGTGAGAAAAAACAGGAGCTCCGTTTTCTTTTTCGGAGATGGTTTTCAGAATGGCTTTCAAAGAGATGTCTTCGTCCTCTGTAAAAACGGAGATATCTTCCAAAGTGGTGATCTTGTAGTGTGAATAGGCGGGAAACCGCTTACCGTCCAACAAAGATTCCACGATGATAGCGTTCGGCGTATTGTTGATCAGTTTATAGAGTCCCGGTTTACCCGAAATGGATAGGATTTCTTTTAACATACGGTATAACTTTTGGTATAGATAAAATGAAAGCAAAAATAGTTAATTTTTCTCACCCCGCTATTTTTTCCAGCATGTTTTCGATTTGTCGGTGCAGATCTTCGCCGTGCTCCGTGTAAATAACAAAGTCCGCTTTCCGGCAATGCCCTTCGCTGTCACCCTGGTTTGCCATTCGTTCCCGCACTTGCTCTTCCGGCAGCCCGTCTCTCGCCATCACCCGTTTTACCCGGGTTTCGGGAGAGGCATAGACAACCAGGATCCGGTCAAAGTGGTGCGACAGGCCGGCTTCGTAAAGAAGAGCCGCTTCAAAGAAAACGACCTCTCCCGGCTGCTCCCGGCTCCACCGTTCAAAATCCCGGATCACTTCCGGGTGAACAAGGGCGTTCACTTCGGCCAGTGCTTTCCGGTTCCGGAAAATGATCCCGGCCAGCTTTTTTTTATCCAAATCGCCGGCCGGTGTATAGATATCCGCGCCGAACAGGTCGCAGAGGGTTTTCCGGATGAAAGGATCGGAACGAATCAGCCGGGATGCCTCCCTGTCGGCAATGTACACCGGAAATCCTTTGTCCGCCAGCATCCGGGCTATCGTTGTCTTGCCCGATCCGATGCCACCTGTTATCCCTATTCTAAGCATAACTGATCAGTAGTGTGCATCCCCCGTTCCGGTGGTTGCTTGCGTGCGGGTTTCAAGAATATACTCCACCCGGTGGGGCTGAAAAGAGAGGTTTCGGATCAATTCCGGCACACCGGCCGGCGTCACGGGCAAATAAGCGGACCCGTCCCGCCGGTTGTAGTCTGCCGCAAACCGAAAATCCTGTTCGGTGATCTTGTCATACCGGCTCAGGCCCACTTCGTAGCTAATCTCCACAGAAGCTGGGAACAGCTTAATTTGTAGGTGTTTCGGCAAATTCAGGATCTCCACGGGAACAGTTTTCCGGGCTTCGGTAGCCCGTTCCGCTTCCAAAGTGACGGTTACCTCTCCGGTCTCTAAAGTGATGCCCGGAACAGGCAACAGACGGAGTTTCTTTTCGGCCTTTTTCGTAATGACCCCGGCGTTCCAGGAAGCGGTAGAGATGTACCGGATCGTATCGATAATGGAGCGGGGGCCGTTGACGACAACGACATCGGGAACCGTTTCGATCTTGTTTTTCAGAATACCCTGCTTTTCCAATGAATAATCAATATCCGGCCGGACAGCCACTTCCCGGGCGACTGCCGGGGAAAACACGAACAGGATCTCTTCCGGATGAATACCCAGCAAGCGGATATTGTTTTCCATCCGCTGGTTTATTTTCTCCCGGATATCGTTCAATTTCAGCGTATACTCCCAGACATCCTGCTTTTCCAGCGTCTGGTTGCTCAAGGTATTTATATCCAAAACGATTGGCCGGAAGGGGCTGCTTATCCAATACCGGAGCAGCGTATACCCTTTGGTGCTTACCTCAAAATCCAACCGCTCCGGCGGTCGGGAGGTCAGGAATTTTCCCGCCGGAAGATCGATGTATTCGACCGGGTAAGAGACGGTGCCGATGTACTCTTTATTCAGAGCGTTCAGGAACCAGAGTACCGTTGCAATAGCCACACACACCAAATAACCCGGTATTTTCCGGTCTACCGACAAGTGGTACTTTTTCAGGAAAGCAACAATACGGGATCCCATATTTAAACAGACTCTTATTTTGCAGGAGCGGCGTCCGTCATATCTTTGATAACGGCAGCCTTGTCTATTTTCAGTTTCACTCCTCCTTCTATTTCCATGATGATAGCATGCTCCTGGATCTCGGCAACCTTCCCATAAATACCGCCGGTAGTGACGATCTTATCCCCTTTTTTCAGGGAGTCGCGGAAATTTTTGAGCTCTTTCTGCCGTTTCATCTGCGGCCGGATCATAAAGAGCCAAAAGATGACGATGATGGCCAACAAGGGCAAAAAATTCATGAAGGCATTTCCTCCTTCGGCTTGCAATGCAATGAAAAATAGTGTGTTCATACGTTTTTAATAGGTTTATTTACCGGCAAAGATACGGATTTCTTTGTATTGTTTGCCGTTTTTGCCCGAAGAGTTAAAAGCAACCTCCAAATTCATTTTTTACTACCTTTGTGTACGAAATTTACAACATGGATCTACAGTTTACCTTTCCCCAAAATATAAGAATTGCCGATTATTCGTACGATCTGCCCGATAAAAAGATCGCCCGTTACCCCTTGCCCGGCCGGGAAGATTCCCGCTTGCTGATCTACCGGGACGGAGCGCTCCGGGAGACGCTTTTTTCCGCAGCGCCGGAGCTGTTCGGCCCCTCGCAAACCTTGGTATTCAACAACACTCGGGTGATACACGCCCGCCTTTTTTTCCGCAAACCCACCGGAGCAGTGATCGAAATATTCTGCCTGGAACCGCTTATACCTGCCGATTACGCCCAAAATTTTGCAGCGCTCCGCAATTGCGAATGGAGTTGCATGGCCGGCAACCTGAAAAAGTGGAGGGAGGGGGCTGTCTCCCTGTCGTTTGAGTATAACGGCCGGCCGGTGGTGCTGCACGCGGAAAAGAGCGGGCAGGACGGTCCGGAATTGCGGGTGCGTTTCCGGTGGGATGCGGACATCACCTTCGGCGAAGTGCTGGAGCGTTGCGGCCGGATCCCGATCCCCCCGTACCTGGACCGGGAAGCCGAAGCATCGGACCGGTTGCGCTACCAGACCGTTTACTCCAAAGAGGAGGGCTCCGTTGCCGCCCCCACGGCCGGGTTGCACTTTACGGAACGCTTACTGGCGGAGCTCCGGCAACGGGGAACAGCCATTGGGCAACTGACCCTGCACGTAGGGGCGGGGACCTTCCGGCCGGTCAAGAGCGAAACGATCGGAGCACACGACATGCACACCGAACACATTCTGCTGAACCGGGGATTGACAGAACTTTTGTTGCAGGAGGGGAAACAGATAACAGCCGTGGGGACAACGTCGGTCAGAACGCTGGAAAGCCTTTACTGGATGGGGGTAAAACGCCTGACGGGAGCGAGCGGCTTCCGGCAACTCTCCCAGTGGGAGGTGTACAGCCTGCCCGGCGGTTATTCGCGGCGGGAGGCATTGGAGGCCTTGGCCGGCTGGTTCGAAGAGACAGGCGAGGAGTGGCTGAAAGCCCAAACCACCATCCTGATCGCCCCCGGTTACCGCTTCCGCATGACAGACGCCTTCTTTACGAACTTCCACCAACCCCGGAGCACCCTGTTGCTGTTGGTGGCAGCGGCAGTCGGGGAGGAGTGGAGAGCCGTGTACGACTATGCGCTCTCCCACGACTTTCGTTTTCTGAGTTACGGGGACAGCAGCCTGTTATATATAAACTCCAAACAGGAATAGGGCGATGGAACTCTCTTTGCCGGCTTTTGAATACCGGGTGAAACGGGTAGACGGGACGCTGTTGATCTACGACGTCATCCGCAAAAAATACGTGACGCTCACGCCGGAGGAGTGGGTGCGGCAACACGTGGTCCACTACCTGCTCCGTTTCCGGAACTACCCCATATCCGGGATCGCCGTCGAGAAAGAGATCCGGGTATGCGGCCTGAAACGCCGCTTTGACTTGGTTTGTTACGACAGGAAGGCCGACCCGTGGCTGATCGTCGAGTGCAAAGCCGCCTCGGTCAAGCTGAGCCGGGAGGTGTTCGACCAGGCATTCGGCTACAACCTCTGTCTGGAAGCCCCCTACATAGCGGTGACGAACGGGATCGAACATTTTTGCGGAACGGTGGGGGAGAACCGGGAGTTTACCCTGTTGCGGGAAATCCCCGGCTTTCCTCAGGAAAAATAGTCGTCCAACAGTTCGTAGGCAGCCGTAAAAGAGCTGATCCGATTCGCCATGACGTTGGCTTCGGCCGTTTTCAATTGCTCCTTCTCCTTCTCGTAGAAACGGCTTTTCAGTTGCTCGTTGATGGTTTCATACATCCAATACTTGGCCTGTTCGCTCCGGCGTTTGTCGAAATAGCCGTTCTGTTGGGTCGTGTTACAATAGTCTAATATAGTTTCCCACACCTCTTTAATCCCTCTTCTTTCGTAAGCAGAAGCGGTCAATACCTTCGGTTCACTCCCCGATTCGTGCGGGGGGAACAGGTGCAGGGCGGTCTGCAACTGCGCCTTGGCCAATTCCGCTTTTTGAATATTGTTCCCGTCCGCTTTGTTGATAACAATGCCGTCGGCCATCTCCATAATGCCCCGTTTGATCCCTTGCAACTCATCCCCGGCTCCGGCAATCTGCACCAACAGGAAAAAATCGACCATGGAGTGGACGGCCGTTTCGCTCTGCCCCACGCCGACAGTCTCGATCAGGATGATATCGAACCCGGCCACCTCGCAGAGGATCATCGCTTCCCGGGTTTTGCGGGCCACTCCACCCAGGGAGCCGGCCGAAGGGGAGGGGCGGATGTAAGCATGCGGATCGCCCGCCAGCTCCTCCATGCGGGTTTTATCCCCCAGAATACTCCCTTTGGAGCGCTCGCTGCTGGGGTCAATGGCCAAAACGGCTATCCGGTGCCCCTGTGCCGTCAGGAACTTTCCGAAACTCTCGATAAAGGTACTTTTTCCGGCCCCGGGAACCCCGGTGATGCCGATGCGGATAGACCCTCCGGCCGAAGGCAGGCAACGCCGGATCACCTCCTGCGCCACAGTCTGGTGTTCGGTTTTGGAACTCTCCACCAGGGTAATGGCCTGGCTCAGGATATTGATGTCCCCTTTCAGAATACCGTTTACATACGCATCAACCCCCAACTCCTTCTTCCGGAGGCCGCTCAGGCGGGCGGCCAAATTCGGGTTCACCGGGTCCGGTTGGGCGATCCCTTTGTTTACCTTCAATCCTTCGTATTCCGGGGAATTTTCCGGGTGTTCAAAATCTGTTCCCATGGGTGTCCAGCTTTTTAAAGAGTGAAATAAAAGCAGCCTTTTCTCTTAACTCATAAAAGATGTTCACAAAACGCTTATCTGCGAAGCTGCTGATTTTCAGGCGGACGGGAGCATACTAACGTATGTGACCGACGACTGATAAATCAAGCAATGAAGCAGATAAGTGCTTTTTGGACATCTTCGTTAGATCTGCTTCAACAGATTGACCATCTCAATAGCGCTCACCACTGCGTCAAACCCCTTATTTCCTGCCTTGGTACCGGCCCGTTCCACCGCTTGTTCAATGGAATCGGTTGTCAGCACCCCGAAAATAACGGGAATACCGGTCTGGATGCCGACATTAGCAATCCCTTTGGTGGTTTCGTTGGCCACCATGTCAAAGTGCGGAGTAGCGCCGCGAATAACAGCCCCCAGACAGATCACCGCATCATATTTGCCGCTCTCCGCCATCTTTTTCGCTACCAGCGGGATCTCAAAAGCGCCCGGCACCCACGCCAGGTCGATGTTCTTCTCCTCCCCGCCGTGGCGTACAAAAGCATCCTTGGCGCCCCCCAGCAGTTTAGCCGTAATAAACTCATTGAACCGGCCGGCCACGATGCCGATCTTCTGGCCCTCGGCCAACAATTTTCCTTCCAGTAAATTCATGGTATTTGATTTTTAAATTATTATTTCTCTTCGTTTTTCCAATCCTCTTTCACATGCAGGATGTGCCCCATTTTTTTGTATTTGGTGTAGAGGTAAAATTCATTTTTCTCGTTGCAGCTCATTTCAATGGGTTCGCGTCCGGTCACCTCCAGGCCGTATCCGTCCAGTCCTTTGATCTTTAACGGATTGTTGGTCATCAGGATCAGTTTTTTTACCCCCAGGTCGGCCAAAATTTCAGCCCCGGTGCCGTATTCCCGCAGATCGGCCTTGAACCCCAACGCCAGATTGGCTTCCACCGTATCCATGCCGCCGTCCTGCAATTGATAGGCGCGTAACTTGTTGATCAATCCGATCCCCCGGCCCTCCTGCCGCATATACAGCAGAACACCGCGCCCGGCCCGCTCGATCCTCCGCATCGCTTCGCTCAACTGATCCCCGCAATCGCAACGCAGGGAACCGAAAGCATCACCGGTCAGGCATTCGGAGTGCACCCGGCACAACACCGGTTCGCCGTTGGCCACATCCCCCTTCACCAAAGCGACATGGTGCTCGCCGTTGATCTTGTTCACGTACCCGTACGCCTTAAAGATACCATATTTGGTGGGCATCTCCGCTTCCGTCACCCGTTCCACCAACACCTCCGTGTGGCGCCGGCAAGCGATCAGGTCGGCCACGGTGATAAACTTCAACCGGTGTTTTTTGGCAAAAGCGGCCAACTCCGTCGTCCGCATCATCTCCCCATCCTCCCGCATAATCTCGCAACAGAGGCCGCACTCCTTCAATCCGGCCATCCGCATCAGGTCCACGGTCGCCTCCGTATGCCCCATCCGTTCCAGCACGCCGCCCGGTTTGGCCTCCAACGGGAACATGTGCCCCGGCCTCCGGAAATCGGTGGGTTTCGCCCCTTCCTCCACGCTTTTCAACGCAGTCACGGAACGTTCCTGCGCCGAAATACCCGTTCCGGTAGAGATGTGGTCGATGGATACCGTAAAAGCCGTGGCGTGGTTATCCGTATTGTGCGTAACCATCTGCTGCAACTCCAATTTCCGGGTCAATTCCGGGCTCATCGGCATACAGATCAACCCTTTGGCATACGTGGCCATGAAATTGACATTTTCCGTCGTGGCAAACTCGGCCGCACAGATCAGGTCGCCTTCGTTCTCCCGGTCGGGATCGTCCACCACTACAATGATCTTCCCCGCTTTCAGGTCGGCCACCGCCTCTCCAATCGTATTAAATTTTATTTCGCTCATCGTCTCTATATATCTATCGTTTAAAATCCATTTTCCTGCAAAAACCCGAGGCTCAATCCCGGTTTTTTTCCGCTTTCGCCCACTAATTTCTCCACATACCGGGCGATCAGGTCATTTTCCAGATTAACGGTATCACCCGGTTTACGGGAAGTCAGCGTCGTTTCCGCCTGCGTGTGGGGGATCACAGAGACCCGGAAAACCGCTTCGTCGACATAGACCACCGTCAGGCTCACCCCGTCCACGGCAATGGAACCCTTGGGAATGATATATCGGGAAAGAGCCGGATCCAGACCAATGGTTATAAGGATGGCGTTGCTCTTCTCTTCCCGCGAAAGGATCCGTCCCTCACCGTCCACATGGCCGCTGAC
>QMCD01000178.1_pt1 | contig 74628 bp, 20 predicted proteins | sample 1821841 | NCBI WGS metagenome assembly QMCD01 (sample SAMN01991225, study PRJNA193472) | Termite gut metagenome, whole genome shotgun sequencing project. | isolation source: worker | host: Macrotermes natalensis
TTTCGACTTTCTTCCAATTGCAGAGATTTGTATTCGTTTTCAATTCGCTTCAATTCAATAACCAAATCAATGGCGTTATCCCGAATGGTTTGATAAGCTGTTGTTAAATCCGGATTAATATCGTTGATAACGGCTTTTGAAATGTTTTTAAGATTGTTTAACGCCCAAAAAAGCATCGCACCACCACCCACAAAAGGCTCTATATAGGTCAACTCATCAACATTGTGAAGTTCGTTTGGCAACGCTTGTTTGATAGATGAAATGAGTTGCGTTTTCCCACCCACCCATTTGATAAAGGGTTTGGCTTTATGTTCTGTATTTTCGGTTAGCATATACTATTACGGTTTCTATAAACTACAAAGATACGAAAAAATTTATTAAAAACCTGCAGATTTTACAAATTTTAATGATTTTAATTCTTGCAGTTATCGGCATACCTCGATCAACCCCCGCTCATCAAGCCCATCAAAATTTCCGGAACTCATCAAGAGCAAGTTCGCATCTTTCCACGATTTTGAACGTAAGTAATCACGCAAATTTTCGCTGTTGTTGAACACAACAATATCTTCGCGTGCGAAGGCTTTTTTAACCATTTCTATCGTGATTTCAGGCAGTTTTTTATGTGCAATGGTATGCGGATTGAAATATACGATTGCCTCGTCTGCCGCGCCGAATGCGCCTTTGTATTCATTCAGAAATTCCTGCGTCAGACTGCTGAACGTGTGCAATTCCATACACGCCACAAGCGTGCGATGCGGGAACTGCTCTTTCACTGCACTCACCGTTGCGTGAAGCTTCGAGGGCGAATGTGCAAAGTCTTTGTAAACCGCCGTATGCTCCGATTTCACAACCAATTCCAAACGTTTCGATGCACCTGCAAACGACTGTATCGCATTCAAAAATGATTCGTCGGAAACGCCAACACGCTTACACACTTCCCACGCACCACAGATATTTTGCAAGTTGTGTTTGCCGAAAACCTGCAAAGGATATGATTTTCCGTTGTGGAGAATCGCCGTAACACCGTTATTGATGGTATGTTCGGGAATGTTGTATGGAATAGCCGTAATATCTGCACGCACATTCTTTCCGATTTTATTCACTTCCTCATCTCCGGAATAGTAGATTAAACACCCGTTTGGAGTGATTTGATCAGCGAAGATTTGGAACTGTTCAACATAGATTGGAAAGGTCGGAAACACGTTGATATGATCCCACGCAATACCGTTGATAAGGGCTATATTGGGCTTATACACGTGGAATTTCGGGCGCAAATCAATAGGGGAGGTCAGATACTCATCGCCCTCCAAAACCATAAAAGGCGCGTCGTTTGTGAGTTTAACCATCACTTCAAAACCCGCCAACTGTGCTCCAACCATATAATCGCAAGCCACTTGATTTTTCTCCAGAACGTGCAGAATCATTGCGGTTATAGAGGTTTTCCCGTGACTTCCTCCGATAACAATGCGTGTTTTATCTTTCGATTGTTCGTAGAGAAATTCGGGATAAGAATATATTTTCAAGTCCAATTCCTGTGCTTTCAGAAGTTCGGGATTATCTTTTCTTGCGTGCATTCCAAGGATGACAGCATCCAAATCCGGAGTGATTTTTTCCGTATTCCATCCGATGCTTTCGGGCAGCAGTCCGTATTTTTGCAGTCGGGATTTTGCAGGGTCAAAAATTTCGTCGTCGGATCCCGACACCTTGTAACCTTTGAGGTGCAGGGCTATTGCGAGGTTGTGCATCGCGCTCCCGCCTATTGCGGTGAAATGAACATTTGGCATAGATGTATTTTTTTACAAAGATACAAAAAAAATGAAACACGACAAAAAAAAACAGTTAAACGATTAAACAATTCAACAATTAAACAAAAAAATGAAACATTGTTTCATTTTTTTTTCGTATCTTTGCAAGTTAAATAATGATGGAGATGAAACAGTCTTTTGTAAAAGACCTTTTGCGCGGGAAGGTCGCGGTTGGAGAAACCGTTTTGGTTAAAGGTTGGGTGCGCACCAAACGTGGCAACAAAAACGTTGCTTTTATTGCATTGAACGACGGCTCAATGATTCATAATATTCAAGTGGTTGCAGATTTGGCAAACTTCGATGAGGAGGTGTTGAAACACGTAACAACAGGTGCTTGTTTGGCAGTTACAGGCAAGTTGGTTGCCTCTATGGGGCAAGGACAATCGGTCGAAATTCAAGCCGAAAACATTCATATCTACGGCGAGGCAGACCCCGACACCTATCCTTTGCAAAAGAAAGGACATACGCTCGAATTTCTGCGTGAAATCGCACACTTGCGCCCACGAACAAATACGTTCGGAGCAGTGTTGCGCATACGACACGAAATGGCATACGCACTGCACACCTTCTACCACGAACGGGGATTCTACTACCTGCATACGCCGATTATCACCGCATCCGACTGTGAGGGCGCAGGACAAATGTTTCAAGTAACTACAATGGATTTGAACAATATCCCGAAAACTACTGATGTTTCGTGCGGTTGCAGCAATGTGGATTTTTCCAAAGACTTTTTTGGGAAACCCGCAAGTCTCACGGTTTCCGGACAACTCGAAGGCGAACTCGGTGCTATGGCATTGTCGAAAATCTATACCTTCGGACCTACGTTCCGTGCCGAAAACTCAAACACTCCGCGACATTTGGCGGAATTTTGGATGAACGAACCCGAAATGGCATTCTACGAAATTCAAGACAATATGGATTTGGCGGAAGAATTTCTCAAATACCTTGTGAAATGGGCACTTGAGCGTTGTATGGATGACTTGCAATTTCTGAATGATTTATACGACAAAGAGCTTATCGACCGTTTGAAATCCGTTGTTGACGTGGATTTCGTGAGATTAAGTTATACGGAAGCCATTGATATTTTACAAAAATCCGGACAAAAATTCGAGTTCAAAGTGGATTGGGGCGTGGATTTGCAAAGCGAACACGAACGCTATTTGGTGGAAAAACACTTTGGAAAACCGGTGATATTAACGGATTATCCGAAAGATATCAAAGCGTTTTATATGAAACTCAACAATGACAACAAGACCGTTCGTGCGATGGATGTGTTGTTTCCGAGAATCGGCGAAATCATTGGAGGTTCGCAGCGAGAAGAACGTTTGGATGTGTTGCAACAACGCATCAAAGAGATGGATATTCCCGAAAAAGATATGTGGTGGTATTTGGATACACGCCGTTTCGGAACTGCTCCACACGCCGGATTTGGCTTGGGTTTCGAGCGTTTGCTCCTCTTCGTTACAGGTATGGCGAACATTCGTGATGTTATTCCTTTCCCACGAACGCCTATGAATGCTGAATTCTAAATAATTTAACTTTACGATGAGTACAAAAAAAAGTTTCGCCACGATTTTTTGTACAATTTGCGAGTAATTTTTTGCATTAGTAGCGAAAAACAATTAAACGATTCAACGACTAAACAATTAAACAAAAAAATGAAACTTTGTTTCATTTTTTTTTCGTATCTTTGCAAAACATAAACACACATGATGATGAAAAAATTACTTAAATACACCCTTTTAATTCTTGCAACGATAACATTTGCCATTGCTTGTAAAAAATCAGAAGATGAAGGTAAAAAAGATCCCGACATTGTTGATGTTTGGGCGTTTGAGAGTGTTATGGCAACATCTGTAACATGCGTTGATTCTTTTGATTTGGGAGAAGAAATTCTCGCCGGCGTTGATTTGGAAACCATTTTGCTTGGCATATCTGACATGATTCACGGAAACGTGATATTTACAAGTGATAAAAAAGCCATTTTCATAAACACGAGTACCAACTCCAAAGTTGAATGCACATATACACACGTGAACAACTATTTGGAGATTTCTTCGGGCAATTATTCCATTCAAGGCGGATGTGAAATAACTGAGGAAAATTTGACTTGGGATTACGATGTGAGCCATTTGATTGAAATGGCAAAAATGTTGGATCTTACTGAATTTAGTGATGAATGGGAAACGGTGGATTTAGCGAAACATGGCATAACAGGAGCAGTTATTCGTTGCACATTTAACAGACAATAATTTTTCTTCATACGTGAAAAAAATCCTCATCATCCGTTTCAGTTCCATTGGCGATATCGTTCTCACGACACCTGTTGTGCGATGCCTAAAAACACAAACGGATTGTGAAATTCATTATCTGACAAAACCTTCAAACGTGCCGATTTTACAGGCAAATCCGTATATTGCAAAGATTCACATTTTGCAAGACGATTGGCAGGAGATGATGCGCTCACTGAAAGCGGAAAATTTCGATTTCATCGTGGATTTGCATCGCAGTTTGCGTTCTCTGCGAGTGAAGTTAAATCTTCGGAAACCCGCATCAACATTCAAGAAATGTAATTTTATAAAATGGCGAATGATAAAATTGAAAGCCTTCTCCAAACGAAAACTACACGTTTCGCACGTTGTTGAGCGTTATCTGAAAACCGTGAAAACATTGGGCATTTCGAACGATGGACAAGGTTTGGATTATTTTATTCCCGATTCGGAAAAACCAATTTCGGAATTGATACCTTCGCATTTTTTGAAAGAAGGATATGTTGCTATCGCCGTTGGCAGTAAGCATACAACCAAACAAATACCTCCCGAAACTTTGTTGGAATTTTGTAAAGATTCGAGTGCAAATTTTGTTTTGCTTGGCGATCATCTCGACAGACAAAAAGGAGAAATCATCGCAAAAGCGAGTAATGAAAGGGTTTTTAACGCTTGCGGAACTTTGAATTTGAATCAGTCTGCACAAGTTATTCAACATACCAAATATCTCATAACCGGCGATACAGGCTTGATGCACATTGCAGCAGCATTGAAAAAACCGCTTGTTTCCGTGTGGGGAAACACGGTTCCCGAATTTGGAATGTATGCTTATTTTCCTGCGGGAATGGAACATTTGAGCAAAATTGTTCAAGTGGAAAATTTACCGTGCAGACCTTGCTCGAAATTGGGCTACAACGCATGTCCGAAAGGGCATTTTCGGTGTATGAAAGAAATAAAAATTCCGAAGTTTGATGAAATAATTCGTAATTCGTAATTCGTAATTAAAATACCAAAATGTACAACGCTTCCAAATTTATTGAATTATTAGACATCATGAACAAGCTCCGTGCGGGCTGTCCGTGGGACAAAAAACAAACGCTTGAAAGTTTACGCTATCTCACGATAGAAGAAACCTACGAACTTTCAGATGCTATCATCGAAAATAATCTGGATGAGATTAAAAAAGAGCTTGGCGACTTGCTCCTTCACATTGTGTTCTACGCTAAGATTGGCGAGGAAAAGAACGCATTTACCATTGATGATGTTTTGGACAGTGTGAATCACAAACTCATTTCACGGCATCCGCATATTTTCGCTGATGTGAAAGCCGAAACACCGGATGAAGTCAAGGCGAATTGGGAGGCGATCAAACTCAAAGAAAAAGGTCGAAAAACTGTTTTGGAAGGTGTTCCAAAAAGTCTTCCGGCTATGGTGAAAGCCTACAGAATTCAAGAGAAAGCACGAGGTGTGGGATTCGATTGGGACAATGCCGAACAGGTTTTGGAAAAGGTTAAAGAAGAGTTCAACGAGTTGCAATATGAACTGCAAAACGGAGGCTCTGCGGAGCGTGTTGAATCGGAATTTGGCGATTTAATGTTCGCACTGATCAACTACGCACGATTTATAGATGTGAATCCCGATGATGCATTGGAGCGCACAAACCGCCGATTTATCAAGCGTTTCAACTATCTTGAAGAACAAACTATTCAAAAAGGCAAATCCCTGCACGATATGACATTGGACGAAATGAATGTGTATTGGGACGAAGCGAAAAAATTAACAATTAACAATTAGTCACTATTCACTACTCATTAATCACTAATAAAAATGCAAACCAAAATTTTTCCTTTCAACCCTCTCGAAGTGAACTGTTTCGTGTGTTACGATGAAACTAACGAATGTGTGATTATTGATCCGTCCTGTTCCAACGAAGACGAATACACACGCTTGTTTGATTTCATCAAGAAACAAAATTTAATTCCCAAACATATTATTCTTACGCATCCTCATGTGGATCATCTCATAGGATCTGCGCGGGTTTGCGAAGAATACGATTTGCCTCTGACCTTGCACAAAGCCGGACTTGCGCAATTCGAGATTGCTTTTCAGCAAGCGGAGTATTTGGGTATGCATTTGGAGCATTTGCCGGAAAAATACGTGTATGTGGAAGACGGCGACCTCATCAAATTCGGGACTTCCGAACTTAAAGTGCTTTACACGCCCGGACATTCCGACGGAAGTATTTGCTTGGTGAATTTCCCCGAGAAGACGGTGTTTACAGGCGATGTGTTGTTTCACGGAAGTATAGGTCGCACCGACTTGATGACGGGAGATTTTGATCTTTTGAAGAAAAGTGTTTACGAAAAGCTGTTTGTTTTAGGAGATGATTTCACGGTTAGACCCGGTCATGGCGGTCGAACAGAGATTGGTTTTGAGCGATATAACAATCCATTTTTGTAAAAAATCAAAAAAAATTTGGTAGTTTCAAAATTTTTTTGTATCTTTGCACTCCTTTTTTACAAAGGCGGTCGCGTAGCTCAGTAGGTAGAGCACATCCCTTTTAAGGATGGGGTCCTGGGTTCGAATCCCAGCGCTACCACAAAAAAACGCCAATGCACATAGTGTGTTGGCGTTTTTTTTATGTAAGGTAATAGCATTATCAATGGTGTTCCTGAACAGCAGAGCCAATATACAAACTCGTTAGCAGAGTGAAAACAAAGGCTTGAACAAAGGAAACAATCAATTCCAAGGCGTTGATAAATAATGCGAAAGCAATAGAAAAAACCGATGCGCCCAAACCCAATCCGGCACTGATTTTTCCGAAAATAAAAATCATCGAAACAAATCCGAGAATCATAATATGTCCAGCCATCATATTGGCAAACAAACGGAACATCAACACAATTGGTTTTGTGAACAAACTCATAAACTCAATTGCCGGCATCAGCGGAATAGGAAACTTTACCCACCACGGAGCACCGGGATAATCCACGATCTCACGAAAGTAGGCACGTTTCCCGCTAAAATTCGTAACCAAAAACGTGATGAAAGCCAAAACCAAAGTTACGGAAATGTTTCCTGTAACACTCGCCCCTCCGGGGAAAAACGGAATCAATCCTAACAAGTTACAAAATAAAATAAAGAAAAATAACGTCAGTAAATAGGGGAGATACTTGTTCACGGATTTTGCAGGGAGCATTGTTTTTGCAATATCATCGCGAACAAAAATAATAACCGGTTCAATCATATTTTGCAGTCCCGACGGTGCTTGTCCGGAACCCCTACGTTTGTAGGCGTTTGCAATACTGCGGAACAACACAAACAACAAAATTGCCGAGAAAAGCAAAGAGAAAACGTTTTTGGTGATGGATAAATCCAGCGGACGTTTTTCCGAGATTTTTCCGTTTGCCTCAACGTGCACAATTTTTCCTTTGTTTTCGCCCTCACTAACCAAGCGGAAACCCTTGTAATCTGCGTGTCCGTGATGAAATTGGGAAGACATAAACACGTGCAATTTTCCTTCATAAACCAACACAATCGGCAAGGGGATACTCACGTGTTTATCTTTGAACGAGAGAATATGCCACTCGTGATTGTCGAGGATATGATCGAAAATCAGTTCTCCGGCATCGAACTCTTTTTCCGGAGCATGACCCTCCGAAGCCCGCATATCCACAGGGATTGCGAGGAGCAGAAGAAGGCATATTGCAAGTGTTTTTTTAACGAACATGAGGCATTGAAATAGGATGCAAAGATACGAAAAAAAATGAAATGCCATAGCATTTCATTTTTTTTAGTGAATAGTGAATAGTGATTAGGGAATAGTAGGCTGTGCCTTATTTCCAAGTGTTGTATCTTTGCGATTGGGCGAAGCAATTAATCTCTATTCCCTATTCTCTATTCGCTAATTTACACACTGTTCAAATTAACAATATAAAAAGTGCATTATCAAATTATTAACAGATTTATTAACAAATCCCCTATAATATGTTTGGAAATTACATAAATTTATTGTATCTTTGTGGCGTGTATAGAACCATTTATACCAAAAAGGCTATGGAAACAATGATCAAAAACACAGAAAAAAATCTTAAAAATCATAGAGCTATGAAAAAGAATGTACTAACTTCAGTCCTTTCGCTCGCGTTTTGTTTTCTCGCAGTAGGAGACTTTTGGGCGAACAATGTGCGCATTACTTCTCAACCTAAGCTGGTTAGTCGCGACGAGCCCGCAGCAGGTTTTGTAACCATCCAATTCGGTTTGGCATGGGAAAACTCTTGGAAGGCTAACCGCCCCAAGAACTACGACGCTGTTTGGGTGTATGTGAAATGCTGGAATGGCACCGAGTGGCGCCACGCATACCTGCACAACGACTCAACAAAACACCACTTCGGAACGCCTGCAACACCGCAAAAAGTGTTGGGTGAAGACGAAATGGGCACAGAAACGCAAGAAGAACTTGCACGTTTGATGGTGATCGAATGCGGAAAATCACAAGTGCAAATGATCGGCGAAGATGTGAACGAACCTCGCGTAACCGGAACAACCGGCGTGTTTATCTATCGCAAAGGAAACGGACGTGGAACAATCAACCTCTCTTCGGTGAACCTGCTTTGGAACTATGCAAACCAAGGCTTTTTCACGGATGATGAATTGGCGGTGAAAGTGTTCGCAGTCGAAATGGTCTATATCCCCGAAGGCGACTACTACTTGGGTGGAGTTGGCTCGGAAGTGAACGGCTTCACAACCAACAGCGCAACAGCAAACACGCCCATGCGCATCACCTCGGAAGACGCTATTCAATTCGCAAACACAGCAGACCCAAAAACACTTTGGACTTCCGGTAGTGGCGGTGCTCCTGTGGCAGGAGAAATCCCTGAAGCATTCCCCAAAGGATGGCAAGCGTTCTACATTATGAAATATGAGCTTACGCAAGAAGGCTATGCCGATTTCTTGAACACTCTTGACTTTGCTCGGCAAAATGCACACACTCAAGCTGATATGAATGGTATTGCTGTGGGACAAAGCCCTTGGAACAATGCTGCCAACGCTTTGATTGCTTATAGACAAGGTATTGTTTGTAAGACCATTGGCGATGCATACACTTTTGGTTGCAACTTGAATGGAAACACGATTTATGACGAACGTTCGGGAACCCTGGGCGGAGAGGATGAACGCAATTTGGACGGACAGGATATTGCCATGACCTTTGTAAGCTGGTATGACTGCCTTGCCTATTTGGATTTCGCTTGCCTGCGCCCCATGACCGAGATGGAATATGAAAAAGCCTGCCGAGGTCCGCTTTCGCCGGTGGCAGGAGAATATGCTTGGGGAAATGTGTTCCTGAAATTGGTGAACGAACGCTGGAACAACACGAATGGAGGTTATACAACCTATCGTTTTATTCAGAATCCAAATACCGGAACCGAGAGATTTCCAACGCTTTATAATGCTACCGGAATTTATAGTATGGCTGGAACGTGGTGGAGTAACTGCTCCGGAAGCGGATGCTGGTGGTGGGCAGGTTGGTGGCAAGGTTGGAATGCGTATAGATATCCCGGACCTTCACGTGTAGGTGCTTTTGCGGATGAAACTACAAACCGTCAGGCTGCGGGTGCATCCTACTGGGGCGTGATGAACATGAGCGACAATGTTTCGGAATCCTGCGTGAATGTTTCCAATGCCAACGGACGCAATTTCGACGGACAACACGGCGATGGCATTTTGCAACCCAACGGAGACCCAAGTCCGGTGCACTACAACAACGGAACACACTACTACCAACAAAATTTTTGGATTCCGAGAGGAATGAACCAAAGCTACTATTTTTCGGAAGCAACAGGAGGAACTAGCGATCAATATACTGCAGGTATTACCGGATATAGCACAATGAACACAGCGAACGGAAAAATCAGCCAAAGAGGATTGGTATCGTATGAAAATCCGTGGACGGAGCGTAATACTCTAACGATCAGAGTTACAAATAATGCTGACTATTATTCCTGGCGTAACTATATGAACGGAGTTCGTGGTGTTCGCACGCAAGGCGTGGTTAAATAAAAAACATTGAAAATTTGATAGGGGCGAGGCAGACCCCGCCCCTATCAATAAAAAAACAAGTAAAACATATTGAAAATACCATTATGAAATTCCCTCTTTCTTATAATGTGTTGTTCGCCGTTGGGGCATTGTTTTTGTTGTGCAATACAACGAAAGCGAACAATATCGTTATAAGTCAAGGTCCTAATCTTCAAAAGATTGGAACCACAGGAGAGGCAGATATCGTGTTTGGATTGCTGTGGGAAAACTCTTGGAAATTCAAGCACAAAAACCGCTACAACGTTACAAATTGGGATGCCGCTTGGGTGTTTGCCAAATACTCGGTGAACAAAAGTGCATGGAAACACGTGCATATCAACCCTGATTTGAGCAAGCATTCCATAAACAAAGTGAACTGCAAACCCCGAATGGAAATGGGCACTTCTATCGTTAACAATGAATCTGCCACTATGGGTTTGTTCATCTGTCGAGACACCGCCGGACAGGGCAATTTCATTGCCGAAGAAGTGAAACTGCGTTGGAACTATCGGGTTTTGGGCATCTCTGAAACCGACACGGTGAAAGTTCAAGTGTTTGCCATCGAAATGGTGTATATTCCGGAAGGCAGTTATACCTTTGGCGATGGAGCCGGAACTTCCGCACCGGTTGCGAAAAACAAATATGCTACCTTATATAATAACGCCGGAAATTTGGTGGTTTGTCCGGGCAACACAACCGTAGTAAACACGCCGATTTCATCCGAAACTGGATTGAAATACAACAATGTAGCCATTCCGGATGCATTCCCGAAAGGGGTTAAGGCGTTTTATTGTATGAAGTATGAGATTACGCAACACGCCTACGTTGATTTTCTGAATACCCTTTCTCGCACGCAACAAAGTCCTCGCACGTGGAATGCCAACACCACGGCGAATATTCCTCAAATGGGACCGAATGCCGCTGCTACGTATAATACCTATCGCAATTTTATCCGCACCCGCACGGCAGCCAATGCTACGCTGAACACTGCCGCTATCTACGGAAACACGGTGAACGGCTCTTCGTGGGAGAAAGATGAAAACGGCGGAAACATTGCCTGCAACTATATGAATATCTTTGATGGCTTGGCTTATGCCGATTTTGCCGGTTTGCGTCCGATGACGGAACTGGAATATGAGAAAGTGTGCAGAGGTCCGCTTCCTCCGGAAACAGGGGAGTATGCATGGGGCGGACGTATTCCGAACACAACCGGAACCATGCAATTTACGAATACAGCTCGCGAGTTTCGTCCGGGGAATTTCCTAACAACCGGCGCAGCACCTTGGGTGATACGTGTAGGGTCTTTCGCCCATTCGTGGACAACGCGGGAAGAATCGGGAGCAGCCTATTATGGAGTGATGAATATGAGTGATAATGTTTGGGAACGTGTGATTTCGTTGAAAGACGGTATCACTTTTTTCGATGGAGCACATGGAGATGGAGAATTGAACGCAAACGGCTACGCAGATGTTGCAACCTGGCCCGTTCGCGATGGATTTGCCACAACGTTGCCTAACTATTGCAAAGGCTGGGGCACCCGAGGCAATCAAATCTCGAACCGCACCTACGCAGAAGTGCTGACACCCGAAACGGCAGCAACACCAAGACCCACAACCGTCCCCGGAACGGTAACAACGTCGTTGGTAAGTTATGGATTTAGAGCAGTGAGAACGGCGGAATAACAATTAATAATTAACAATTAACAATTAACTTTATAACTTTCAAACTTTCCAACTTTCAAACTTTCAAACTTTATAACTTTCAAACTTTATAACTAACAACTAAACGAATAAACAATTAAAATCAAAATATCATGAAAAAACATGCAAACAAATTAATGATGACCCTGCTGTTCGGCATGTTTGCCGGGATGGCTTGGGCGAGTAATGTTCAGATTACTCAAAAACCTGAATTGACAAACGAAGGTGCTAATCACAAGATTGTTAGTTTTGGACTCTCTTGGGATTATTCCTGGCGTACTGTAGATCCGAACAACTGGGATGCTGTTTGGGTATTTGTTAAATATCGCGTGGGTTCTTTGGCTTGGGATCACATGTATCTGGATGGTTCATATACTCCTGTGATCGACAACACGAACGGTGTTGCGATGTCATACAGTTATGGCAAAACAGATGATGGAACAAAGAACGTTGGCGTGTTTATGTATCGTTCCGGAACCGGTAGTGGCTCCATTGAATGGGAAGGCGTTAAACTGCGCTGGAAATACAACGATGCTGCTGCCTATTTGGGAACAAACACGGTTTTAGCAAGTGATGAAATCACGGTGAAGGTGTTTGCCATTGAAATGGTATATGTTCCGGATGGAGCGTTTTATTTAGGTTCGGGCGGAACGCTGACCGGAGAATTTTGCCGTGCCGACCGTGTGAACGGAGTGAGCGAGCCCTACTATGTGAATAGTGAGGCAGCTATGTCTGTTAGAGCACGTCCTGCCAATCAAGCGGCATTGGATGCTGCTATTCTTGCGGGAACAGCGGAAGGTTTGTCCACGATCGCAAACAACTACGCTGTGAACAGTGCAACTTCTGTTGGACCGGTGGATGTAGGCACTACTCCTGCTATTCCTGCAACTTATCCGAAAGGCTATAAAGCATTCTACTGTATGAAATATGAGATTTCGCAAGGTGCATACGTGGACTTTCTGAATACCTTGACGGTTGTTCAGCAACAAGCGAGAACCCGTGTTGCACCGAACAGTGCGGCAGGAACTCGTGCGATGCAACAAACCGATGCAAACGACCGGAACTATATCAAAATTTTGAAATCCGGTGTGGCGGAATACGGTTGCGATATGAACAACAACGGTGTTTTGAATGAAGATGCAGACGGTCAAAACGTGCCTTGTGCGATGAATCAACAAGATTTCATGGGCTATTTGGATTTTTGCGGATTGCGTCCGATGACGGAGTTTGAGTATGAAAAGGCTTGCCGTGGTACTCGCAGCCCCGTTCCCTACGAATTTGCCTGGGGAAGCACCTACGTTCACGCAAGTGCAGTAAGCTCCGGAGCAAATGTTGCAGCTGTTCCTGCTTCAGGAACTGCACGTGGTTCAACGGCTTTTGCCGCAGGAACGTATGGAACACCGGAAGAACGTCCGGCTGTGGCAGGTGTGAATATGCTAACTCATGCCACAACATTGAATGCTCAGTCGATACTTATCCGTAACGGTGCTTTTGCAAACGATACGAGTGGACGTGTGGTTTCCGGAGCAACCTACTGGGGCATTATGGAGATGAGTGGTAATATGTGGGAATATGCCATCAACTGCGCAAATGCGGTTGCACGTGCCTATACGGGGAAACACGGTGACGGACGCTTGCAGGTGGGAGGAACACAGGATGTGGAGGCTTGGCCCGATTATGTGGGATTTGGCATACGCGGAGGATCTACTGTAGCTGCGGTTATCTCCAATCTTTCGACAACTCCGAATGCCGGTTCGAACCATTCCGTTTCCTTCCGTGGAAACGCATGGTGGAACTCCAATGTAGGAAATAGCTATAACGTTGGCGGACGTGGAGTTAGAACTGTAGTAATAGATTAATAACGATAAAAAAATAAAGCCATGATAAACTTTCAAAAAACAGCCGTAGCCGTGATCTTGATGTTGAGTAGTGTTTCGCTTTGGGCGAGCAATATCCAAATAACGAAAGGTCCGGAAATTACTTCCAGAGATATCGCCGGCAAAAAAATCACTGTAACCATTGATTTGAGTTGGGATAATTCTTGGAATTTAGCCCGCCCGAAAAATCATGATGCCGCTTGGGTGTTTATGAAGTATCGGGTTGATGCAGGGGTTTTTAAACACGCTAACTTGGTTAAAGCCGACGATATTGTTGCAATGGCAACAGACGATGAAGGCGTGATTGAAATAGCCCAAAAATATGGAACTTCACGTGTGGAGTCAACAGACAGCACTGTTACCACAGGTGTGTTCCTGTATCGTGCGAACGAAGGTTCAGGAAAAGTGTCCTTGGAAGATGTGGGTCTGGTTTGGGATATAACCGGAACGGGCATCGAGGCGAACACTGTTCTCTCTGTTCGCGTGTTTGCCATCGAAATGGTGTATGTTCCCGAAGGAGCATTCCATATTGGTGATGAACAATCAAATAACTATTTGTGTAAGATAGGAGACACGATGTTTCCATCGTTGACCGCTCCTTTGCAAGGTGTTGGACCTGTTGCATCGGTGAACAACAACCGTCCGGGCAATATCGTTCCGGTTGTAACGGCAGCGGATGCCCGATTCACGGCAAGTTCGCAATACAGCACAACGTATGTGCCTTGGATGGCATTTAGAGGCTATAAAAACGGGGCTGCAAGCTACAGTTGGCACTCCGTAGCATCAAATAACACTTGGCATTGGCTTCAAGTGGATCTCACAGAGTCGAAAACCGTGAATTGGGGATTGTTTGCAGTGAACAACAGCAGTTATGACCCGCGTGGTTTTTATGTGGCAGGTTCTGATGATGCTGTAACCTGGACAGGAGTTCATGGAACCATGGGATACTTCGACTTGGCTCGTTCCTACAAATTTGGAGGCGACTATTCCAGTATTCCTGTGGCTTTCGATAATCCGGGTAGCTATAGATACTATCGTTTTTATTTCTATGCGATGAATAGTTATATCTTGGTTGCGAACCTTCAGTTGTTTGACTCTCCTGCAACGGAAATCAACCGCATCACCTCTGAAAAAGAGTTTATGTATTATACCGGAGGTAATAACCTTGCTACGACCACAGCAAACTATGCTACTTATTTTCAGCCTGTTTCAAAAGATTATCCGAAAGGTTACAAAGGTTTCTACGTGATGAAACACGAAGTTACGCAAAGTGCCTACGCCGATTTCTTGAACTGTTTGGCTTGGGATCAACAAGTTCGTTTGGTATATTCTCCAACCTCGACCGGTATTTTACCTTCATCGAATGTGGGAACCATGTATGGAGCAACGGTGTTGACCGCAGCAAACTCTCGGATGAATTTGAAAATTCGTGAAAAAGGTGTCGACGGACCGGCTGTGTTTGGTTGCAGTTTGAAAACTGCCGACTGGACAGAAGAAGATTGGAATGCTGAAAACAATGGAGGCAATGTTCCGATGTTCCATTTGGCATGGACAGACATTGCTGCTTATTTGGACTGGGCATGTTTGCGTCCGATGACGGAATTGGAGTATGAAAAGGCATGTCGTGGAGATCAAAAGCGGATGTATAACGAATATGCATGGGGGCAACCCTATTTGCCTTCACGTGTTTCGGGAGTGAACGACAAGAACTTACCTACGGAAGATCCGATTCCTGCTGTTGCAAACTATGCGCAACCCGAAGGCGGTTCATTGGCAGCACACTCTGCTGCTATTGCCAACTATTGGCCTGTTCGCGCAGGAAGTTTTGCACGTTCGGAAACCACTCGTGAAGAAGCAGGTGCTGCCTATTGGGGCATTCTGAACCTTTCGGATAATGTTCCGGAACGTGTAATCAATATCAGTACGGTTCAAGGACGTGCCTACACGGGTGAACACGGAGATGGAAACATTCGTGCAAACGGCTTGGCAGATGTGTTGAACTGGCCATCGTTAGATGCGCCTCTCGCAGCAAGCAATGCTCGAGCTCTCGGAACCGGCTACAAAGGTATTGATGTTAACGCATTAACAATCTATGTTCCTCGCACGGTAAGTTATCGCGGAGGTATTGACGCTGCAAACTATAACCAAAATCACAGAGATTATTGGACGGGTTGTCGCGGGGTGAGAACTGCGGAATAGGCGAGGCGTTGCCTCGCAGGTAAAAAGGTGAAAGGTGAAAGGTAAAAGGTAAAAGGTGCTGCGCCCAATAGTGAGGTAAGCACGTAGAAATAAGGCGAAGCACCATTAACCATTAACCGTTAACCGTTAACCGTTAACCGTTAATAAACAACGAAATGAAAACCACACGAATAATAGCATTCATCATCTGTTTAGCAAGCTCCTTGCAGGGGTTTGCTAACGGCTTATGTGTGAGTGGCGTGGAGTTGAACAGAAACGGCTCAAAAGTCATTGTTTCGTTCGACTTGACCTGGAACAATTCGTGGAACAGCAAAATCAACAAAAACAACGATGGAGCTTGGGTTTTTGCAAAGTATCGTTTGGACGACGGAGATTGGAAACCGGTTTATTTCGACCGAACAGGACACACCGTTGCGGAAAAAACACTCGGAAAAGGACAAACCGGACTGGAATTGGGCTATACAGGAGTGGATACCGTTGCGGAAGTTTTGGGAATGTTCATCTATCCGAAATCTGACGGAAATTTCAAAGGAACAGTCAATTTCGAAAACGTGGAACTGGTGTTTGATCAAGAAAAACACGGTATCATCGAAGAAAACACCCTTTCTGTTCGTGTTTTCGGTATAGAAATGGTGTATTGTCCGGAAGGCGGATTTGATTTGGGCGACAATGGAAACCCCAATCGTTTCTTGAAACACGATTCGGTGCTCTACATAGCAAACAATACGACCTTTGATTTCTATCAAGGCACTCCCGGTTCGGGCATTGCAGGTAGCGACAATTCCTTGTTCCCGCTGACCAATGAAACGGAAAGCGAAATGAGTTATTATGCTCCGGGAATAGGAACAGTGGATGCTAACAATATGGACGGTGCCGACAATTTGAGAGGTCCGTGGATTCCTTTTGGTATGGTTGCTAAGGGCAACAATGTCAACGATGAAATCTATTGGCTCACTTTGCAAGGCACAGCTGCTTGGCAATGGATTGAATTCCAATTTGAACCGGGTGTTCTGAAACAAGGTTCATACGTGGTTGTGAAATCCAAACGAGGCGATGTGTTCAATCCGAACGGATTCTATATCTCGGCAAGCAATGATGGTGTGGATTATAAGGTTATCGCAGGACACGACAAACATACGAAGAACCTGAATATGTTCGATTTGCCGGGTAGCACAACGAGTGGGGTTTATGTTCCCATTCGCATCAATACACCGAGTTTGTATAACCGCTATCGCTTCCATTTCTTTTCACGTTCGGTTGCTATTCCGTTTATCGGAATGTATGACAACGACGATGCGGTGAATGCGATTGCGGAAGAAGCTCCCTTGTATTATCTGAACAGAGATAATGTGATTCCCGAAGAATTTCCGAAAGGTTTTCAAGCGATGTGGGTGATGAAGTATGAACTGACTCAATCGGCTTGGGTTGACTTTTTGAATACGTTGACTTTAGATCAACAAAAGAACCGTATTCCTATTGCCGTAAATGCTGCATTGAACACACGTTTGGTTGCAACCGGACGGAATTATGTTCGCATAAAGGAAAGAAATCCAAAAACAGGTGTTTTGACCTTTGGTTTGAGCATAGATCCTGCCACAACAGGTTGGGAACCTTCAAACAACGCAGGCGATATTCCGATGACGAATATGAGTTGGGCAGATGGTATCGCTTATGCGGATTGGGCAGGTTTGCGTCCGATGACGGAATTGGAATTTGAAAAGATGTGCAGAGGAACAATTCAGTCTGTTCCAAACGAATATGCTTGGGGAAGTTCAATGATCTTTAAGCCGAATGTGGAGGCAGGAACAAGCGTTTTAGGCGACTTGAACAAAGTGAACGAGGCACAAATCAAAGTTCGGAGAACGAGTTTGGTGAATTGTTGGACATCTGCCAACGGAACAACAACCTACCAATACTGGCCTATGCGTGTGGGAGCTTTGGCAACAAGTGTTCACACACGTACAGGATCGGGAGGAACGTTCTATGGTTTGATGAATGTGAACGATAACGTTGGAGAACGTTATGTGAACGTGAGTACGCCGGAAGGACGTTTGTTCGATGGTTTGCACGGCGACGGAAAGTTGGACGGAAGTGGAAAATCGAATGTAAGCAACTGGCCCAAAGAAGATTCCAAAGGCACCGGCTACAGAGGATTCTACAACAACAATGTTGTTCCGGTATCCGACCGTCAATATGCTCAGATAGAGAATGCTGCGCGTTCGCAATGGGATGGTTTCCGAGGAGGACGCACATCTTGGGGTGAAGATGGCGTTGTTTGTCCGAACATAAGTATTGAGCAAGTGGACAATGAAGATGGTTCTTTCACGCTTACGGCAAGCAAAGGGTTGTCGTATCGTTGGAACACCGGAGAAACCACTCCAAGCATTAGGGTAAATCCCGAAGAAACAACAAAATACACCGTAACGGCTACAACGATAGGAGCATGTACGAAAACCGCAAGTTCAACCGTTATAAGATAAATCATAAAAAGTCAATAGTTTGAAAAAGATTAGTACGATATTAACTTGGATCCTTCTTCCGGCACTGATGCTCGCAGGTATGCGGGTTTCGGCGCAGCCGGCGGTTCCTCGTTATGCGACGACTATAGCCCCCTGGGTGTCGGCGCAACTCGCACTATTGACTTTGGATGAATATCGCACAGCGATGCCGATCGTGAGCGCATCAACAGATGTGGTTTCACACAATGGAAGAATGCAACTTTCGTCGGGAAACTTCTCGATGAATTATATGTTGCTTGAACCTACACTCGCTTGGGCGGAATTGAGGTATCAGGTTGAAGATAACGGCTATATTGAAGCAAGATTGAAAGGTTCTGCTACCGGAGAATACTTCCGTGCGATTGCTTTGAGTTCCGAAACGCTTGATGATGACTATACAAAAGCACCCTTTGCGATGTATATCACCAAGAAGAACGAAATCGAAATTTGGGAAATAGGTGATGCCGGTTATGCGATTGAACGTGAACGTAAGTATTATGGAACAGGCGACAAACTGATGAGCAAGAGTGCCGTTCTTCGGATTGCTATTGAGTTTGGTTCGGTGTCTTACTATGTGGATGGAGAAAAAATTTACACGAGTGCCGAGCCGGTGAGTTTGGGTATGCGTGTTTACTTATATGCGAGAGGAGACCAGTGCGAGTTCACGGGTATTAACATCTATACGCAAGCACAAGAAGCGTACTACGGAGGTGCATCTGTAACAGGCTGCACAACAATGAGTTCGTTTGAAGAAGTTCAAGCATCGCTTTATACTCAAGGGGGTAAGAGCGACGGTTTTACGCAAAACACGCAATTGTTTGCTCAGAATCCGGCTTATCAAGGAGGTGAGTCTGACGGTTTGGCAGGTGCATACGCAGACACGATTCCTCAGTTGGCTGCTTATTCATCAAGCACGAACGACGGTTTTGCTTCGATGATGGGCACAAGAGGTATTGTAGCCACCTACAAAGGGGGACAATCCGATGGTTTTGCACAAAAATTTGTGGATGAGGTTTATACGCCTCACACCTTGGCAGGTCTTGGAGATGGTTTTGCGGCTTATGGTACGGAACACCTGAAACAAAGACTGTATTTTGGTGGTGCATCGGATGGTTTTGCAGCTAAGTTTTTAGATACGTTAGGAGTATCTCCGTATGCAGAAGGTGGACTTGCCGATGGTTTTGCCTCTTGGGGAATGATTTACGTGAAAGCTGCTCTGTATTTCGGTGGAGCTTCCGACGGTTTCGCAGGTGCATCGAAAGATTCGGTTACCTTTGCAGCATACGCAGGTGGAAGTGAAGACGGTTTTGCTTCTTACGCCACAGAATACCTGAAACAAAAATTGTATTTTGGTGGAGCATCGGATGGTTTTGCAAGTGCATCGAAAGACGTTTTCAATATGGCAGCCTACACGTTTGGTGGTGTTGCCGATGGTTTTGCAGCACGCAGAAACGACTTCTATATGGCGAAATTGTATTTGGGTGGAGCATCCGACGGTTTCGCAGGTGCATCGAAAGACGGAAAATATCTGGCGTACACTTTGGGCGGACAGAATGATGGCTTTGCAGCATTGCAATCGGCTAAGTTCTTGAAGATGGCATATATGGGCGGTGCATCCGATGGTTTTGCCGGCGCAGCGAAAGATACAAGTATCATCCAATATGCTTATTTCGGAGGTATCGCCGATGGTTTCTCTGCAAACATGATGAAGTTGTTCCAAGAAAAGTTGGCTTTGTATAGCGGTGGACCGTCTGATGGTTTTGCAGGAGCAAGCAAAGATTCAAACTTGATACTTTTGAGTTATCGCGGAGGTCTTGCCGATGGTTTCGATGCACGTCACATGGATGAAATTCGGATGTCCGACTTTGAAGATATTTATCTCGGAAGTCGAGGCGACGGATCCGCATCATGGAGATCGGAAGTGCATAATGACTTTTTGACAGCTATTTATGTTGGAGGTCGAGGCGATGGAACGATGAGTGCTTCTTCCGATTTTACTCCAACCGACTTGACGGGAATTTATCTCGGAGGCAAGAGCGATGGTTTTATGAGTTATGCTTCCGAGTTCACGAATGCTGAACAGGCAGGTATCTACTTCGGAGGTCGTAGCGATGGTTTTTCAAGTTGGGCAACAGAATTTAAGAAATCGGCAGCGATTGCAATTTTCTACGGCGGACGTGGAGACGGTAACACAAGTTGGCTCTCTCCAACTCCGGCGAGCAATCTTTCGAGTATTTATGTAGGTGGACGTGGAGATGGTAACGTGAGCTGGGAAATGCCGGTCAACAAAACGGAAGCAATTGCCATTTATTATGGTGGACGTGGTGATGGTTATATGTCTTGGGCATCACCAACTCCGGCGAGCAATCTTTCGGGTATTTATGTAGGTGGACGTGGTGATGGTTTTATGGGCTATGCCTCTGAAATCGCTCACACAACTTTGACGAATATCTATATGGGCGGACGTGGAGATGGTAACGTGAGCTGGGAAATGCCGGTTAACAAATCGGAAGCAATTGCCATTTATTATGGTGGTCGTGGCGATGGCTATATGTCTTGGACATCACCAACTCCGGCGAGCAATCTTTCGGGTATTTATGTAGGTGGTCGTGGCGATGGTTTTACGAGTTGGAGTATGCCGATCGACAGATCGAAAATAATTGCAATTTACTACGGTGGACGTGGCGATGGCTATATGTCTTGGGCATCTGAAAACTCGTTCAGTAATTTGAGAGGAATCTATGTGGGTGGTCGTGGTGATGGTTATATGGCACGTGCAACCAATGTTACTCCGACAAATGCAGCTTCTATCTATGTGGGTGGTCGTGGAGATGGAACCATGAGTAGGTTGTCGGGCATCCCATCGAAGTTGTTAGCGGGTATTTATTTGGGTGGTCGTGGCGACGGTTTTTCATCCTACGCAATGGCGAAAGACAATATCCGTTTAGGAACATATTTAGGAGGAAAGGGCGATGGATATATGGATTGGCGCACGGCTCCTCCGGTGTATCCGATGTATGTCGGCGGAGAGTACGACGGTTTTGTGAAAGCCTCCATGCCGTGCTACGATTTAACGAAATATGAAATTTATGCAAGTTCCCCGGCCTGTCCGAGGGATACCCTGTTTTTATCGGTAGAAGAAGTTGAAGCTCCGGGTGCAACCTACGAATGGAAAGGTCCGGGAGGATTTGTTGCTATCGGTCGTGAAGTGAATCGTCCGAACTTCCAAGCAGATTGGGGAGGTATATATACAGTATATGTAAACGTAGGATGCGTGGATGATGATGGAGAACTTCCGAAGAAATCGGTTATCGTAGATACCATTATGCCGGAACCGGTGAGAATCTATATCGATTCGATTTATCCCGGATTGGTTGCTTGCGAAGGACGTGAAGTGGAATTTGTTGCTGCCGGCGAAAATTGGGGAGATGCTCCATACTTTGAATGGCGTGTGGATGGCAAAGTTATGGCAGGTGCAACCGGTCAACGCTATATCACGGATTCGTTGAAGAACGGACAAAATGTGGTTGTAGGCGTGTATTCTTCTTTGCGTTGTGTGAGCGAAGAACCTAAACTTTCTCCTGCAAAAGTGATGAAAGTTGAAAAAATTGCAACCATTCCTGCGAATGTGATTACAGACCAACCTCACGTGATTGAAGATACGGTTTACTTGTGTTTGCACGATACGGTAATTACGTTTGGAACAGCGTTCTTGAATGAGCCGGGTGCACCGAAATACAGATGGTATCAAAACGGCGACAGCGTAGGTAATGAAAACGCTCTGACGTTGAGAAACAGTTTCAAGAACGGCGATTTGGTACATGTTGAGGTTTATTCCAGTTTGCAATGTGTGGATGCTTATCCGAAGGTGTCTAAACCGATGATTATCAGAGTAACGGATTATCCGATTGTGGATGCAGGCGAAAGCATTGAGGTTGTTATCGGACAAAAGGCTCAATTACAAGCAACTTGCGACGATCCGAAAGCAACATTCAAATGGACTCCGAGCTATGGTTTGAACCGTACAGATCGTTCATTAGTAACTGTAACTCCTGCAAATACAACGAAATATACGGTAACCGCAGTCAATTCCGGATTCTGTTCGGCTTGGGATACGGTTACGGTATTTGTATCGTATAGAGCAAGTATTGTTCAACACGCTGTTTCAAGAGAGGTTTGTTCGGGTAGTGAAACCACTATGGAAATCAAGGCAGACGGTGTGAACCTGACCTATCAATGGGAATACACTCCGGATGGTGGAATCAATTGGAAGAAGTGCGAAAATGCTACGGGTTCCAAAGAATCCTACTTTATGGATGTGAACAAAGCAACCTTGAAGATTGGTGGAGAACACGCGATTTATCTCTTGAAGAATGTGGATGTTGAGATGAATGGCTGGCAGTTCCGTTGCGTTGTTCAAACGGCAGGTGCTCCTGCAGCCGATATGGTGTATGCGAACTTCCCACAACCGCAAACGCCTGCTGCTATTCTGACCGTTGCACAATCGCATCAAGTGAATCCGATCATCAAGCTGAAAGCGGGCTACGAAGAAGTTTGTCCGGGAGATACGGTTGCTTTCTACTTGACGTATGACCAAATCTGCGACAATCCGACTTATCGTTGGGCAGTAAACGAAAAATATATCACAGGAGCTAATGGTACAGAATTTATAACCAGTGATTTGAAAGATTCAGATGTGGTTAACTGTTATGTATTCTCCAGTTTTGAATGTCCATACGCATATCCTGAAAAGTCGAATGATTTGACAGTGAATTTGAAACCTGATGCTCACGTGATTGCCGGAACGAACAGGGGCGATGTGGACAAGTTGAAGATGCCGTTGGGAACAGATACTGTTTTGGGTGCACGTATGAGCGACGGTTCAACGGCAGTCAGCTATTCGTGGACACCTGCGGAATTGGTGAAAGACCCAACTGCTGCGACGACGAAAATCGAGCCGTTGAACGACTTTGTGAGATATATTGTAGAAGCGAAAAACATCTACGGATGTGTAACGAAAGATACGGTTGAACTCACTCCGACGGGCGGACGTTTGAAGATTGATACGAACTACGAAGAAAAAGTGATTTGTGAATTGGATTCAGTAAATCTTCAAGTGTATGCGAAGTTTGGTTCGGGAGAATACACGTATCAATGGGGAGCAACTCCTGCGGATGCAAAAACTATTGGAGCGAACAAATCCATTGCGAATGTTAAACCAAGTGTAACAACAACTTATACGGTAACGGTTTCCGATGGTTTTGATGAGGTTGTGAAGACTTTCTTAGTCGAAGTAAGTCCGGTTGTTCCGTTTAGTGTAACGCTGAACTTGCCGAGTCAGTTGCCTTGCGACGGACAGGAACTTACGGTTAGTGTGGATCATACCAACGGAGGAACACCCACTTATCAATGGGTATTGAACGATGCTTACGTTCCGGGAGCTACGAAATCTACATTTACAACAGGAACGGCGAAGACGAACGACATTTTGAAATGTTTGGTAACGACCAACATTGCTTGTCCGGATGAAAGAACGAAGACTGCCGGTCCGATTCGTGTATATCGTTATCCGAATCCGCAAATCAAGTTGGTGGGTAACCACTCTATTTGCGAGGGCGACAGCACAATCCTGACCGTTGGTCCGGAAGATCCTCTCGAAACGTCTTATACCTTTACTTGGACTCCGGATCCAACATTGGATTTGACGGACAATCTGAATCCTGTTGCAAAACCGACAGCAAACTATACAACATATACAGTTACAGCAAAATCTGAAGACGGTTGCTCAACCACTAAATCTGTAACGATCACCAGTTTGACCAAATTGGCGATTGCAGAACAGTTTGAAGAACTGACGGTATGTCAAGGAAATGTGCAAGCTGCATTGCTTGTTCGTATGGATGGTGCTGTACAGTATTACCAATGGTTCCAACGTATTGATGGAGAATATACGAAAATTTCCTCTTCGGATAGTCGCTACAGAGGAGTAAACTCCAATGCGTTGATTTTGCAAAATGTGATGTATTCGGATACCAACCGTCCGTACCGTTTGATGGCAATTCCGGCGTGTGAAGGTCAAGATACGGTGTACTCGAAAGATATCTACTTGAGAGTGAAAGAGGGAGATACACTCAAAGTGAAATTGGAAACGGATATGGATCTCTGTTTTGGCCACAATACGAAGATCAAGGCAGTTGTTGAACAAGGTGGAGATAAGCCGAAGTATCAATGGTTTGTGGATGGTGTTCGCTCGGGTGGAACAGATTCCGTTTTCAAAGGTGCGTCTTCGCTGATCGCAGGAAGTTCGGTATATTGTCAAGTAACAAGTACATCTATCTGTCCGATTGGACCATCTGTATTGAGCACTTCGGCAATCAAGGTTCTTCCGGTGGATACGATGAAATTCTCGGTTGCGCCGGTTGACAAAGATTATGTTTGTGAAGGAACTCCGAGCATATCCTACAAAACGACTGTTACGGGTGCAGAGGCAGGAACCCTTTCCTACACGTGGAGCAGTTGCTGTGTGGAATTTTTGGAAGACGAAAAGGCAACCGGAATCATTTCCACAGCAGATTTAGATTATGGTAAATATGATGTTAAGCTGCAAGTGAGCTCAACCAAGAAATGTTTGTATAAATCAACTTTAGATACCACATTCACATTCACGGTTGTTCCTCTTCCGGTATTCGTGGAAAAAATTCCGGATACGGTGGTATGTAAGGAAATTGCAAGTATAGAACTGCGTACCGTTCTGGATTCGGGCAAAATCGTTTGGACAGCACCTTCAACGATTTTGGACAGCGACACCGGTATGTTCGTGAGATTTACGCCAACGCAAAAACTGACCACATATATCGGTACGGCAACCAACTCTATGGGTTGTGTAAGCAAAGATACCTTTACTCTTGAAATCATTGAGGCTTACCCAATTCAGATAACTCCGAATTTCGACATTTGTTGGGGCGATACAGGAATCATCAGTGTTATGGAATCTGTTGTGTCATCGAACCCGAATGCTATTCAATGGAAAGCGGATCCAACAATGGATGCAACAGATCCATTCAACCCGCGCGTGTTCCCGACGGAGACTACAACTTATTATTTGACCTACGGTGCAGAAAACAGCTGTACTTCGTGGCACGAAGTAACCGTGTCTGTAACTCCGCTGGATATCTTGACTTTGAACGTGGCTCCGGTTGGCAATAACATCATTTGCGAAGGAACCCCAACACTATCCTACAACGCTACCGTTAATAAAGAGGCAGGAACAGCAGACCAAATCTCTTACAGTTGGACAAGTTGCTGCTTGACATTCACGCAAGAAACTTCCACAGGAACCATTTCTACACAACTTTTAGAACCGGGCGAATACTCGTTTGATGTGTTTGTTGAAACCTCTAAACGTTGTATGTTCAACTCGAAGACGGATACTCAAAATGTTACGTTTACGATTATTCCTCTTCCTGTATTCCATGAAAAAATTCCGGATACAGTGGTATGTAAGGAAGTTGCAAGCATAGAACTGCGTACTGTTCTGGATTCGGGCAAAATCGTTTGGACAGGTGGACCTGCAACGCTTTTGGACGGCGACACCGGAATGTTCGTGAGATTCACTCCAACACAAAAACTGACGACCTACATCGGAACAGCAAAGAACCTGACAGGCTGTATCAGCAGAGATACCTTTGTTTTGGAAATCATTGAGGCTTATCCACTTATGATAACTCCGAATTTCGACCTCTGTTGGGGCGATACCGGAACTATCAGTGTTGTGGAATCTATTGTATCATCAAACCCGAATGCTCTCCAATGGAAGCCGGATCCAACAATGGATGCAACAGATCCATTCAACCCCGTCGTGTTCCCAACGGAGACTACAACCTATTATCTGACCTACGGTTCAGGAAATAGTTGTACTTCGTGGCACGAAGTTGTGGTGTCTGTAACACCGTTAGATACGATGAAACTTTCGGTTGCTCCGGTGGCGAAAGACTTTGTTTGCGAAGGAACTCCGAGCATATCCTACAAAGCTACTGTTACGGGCGCAGGAACAGAAAGTCAAATTTCCTACGATTGGGAAAGTTGCTGTTTGGAATTCTCACAAGAAACTTCCACAGGAACGGTTTCTACAGAATTTTTAGATCCGGGTGAATATTCATTCAATGTGTTTGTTGAAACGTCTAAACGCTGTATGTTCAACTCGAAGATCGACACACAAAATGTGAGATTCACAGTTGTTCCTCTTCCGGTATTCCACGAAAAGATTCAAGATACCTTCGTTTGCGCTGAGCTCGATGGCATTGTGTTAAGCACAGTTCTGGATTCGGGCAAGATTGTTTGGACAGGAGGACCGGTAACGCTTTTGGACGGCGACACCGGAATGCTCGTGAAATTTAGTCCTACGAAAAATCCGACAACCTATATCGGAACTGCAACCAACTCCGGAGGCTGTGTAAGTCGAGATACATTCATTTTGAATATTGTTGAAGCAGCTCCAATCACGATCACTCCGGGATTCGACCTTTGTTGGGGCGATACAGGCTTTATCAACATTACGGAAATGGCAGTATCCACAAATGACCGTCCGTTTGCGTGGGTTCCAAATGCTACGATGGATACCACAGATCCACAAAATCCGGTTGTATTCCCAACAGAAACAACAACCTATTATCTGAAATATACCGATAGCGACAAATGTACATCGGAACACGGTATTGTTATATCTGTAACACCGTTAGATACGATGAAACTTTCGGTTGAGCCGCTTGCCAAAGACTTTGTTTGTGAAGGAACTCCAAGCATATCCTACAAAGCCACCGTTACGGGAGCAGGAACAGAAAGTCAAATTTCCTACAATTGGGAAAGCTGCTGTTTGGAATTCTCACAAGAAACTTCCACAGGAACCATTCTCACGGAAGGTTTAGAACCGGGCGAGTATTCATTTGATGTGTATGCGGAAACTTCCAAACGTTGTATGTTCAACTCCAAAGTGGACACACAAAACGTGAGATTCACGGTTGTTCCTCTTCCGGTGTTTGAAGAAAAGATACATGATACTTTCGTTTGTGTGGAACTCGATGGCATTGTGTTAAGCACAGTTATTGATTCGGGCAAGATTGTTTGGACAGGAGGACCTGCAACGCTTTTGGATGGCGACACCGGAATGCTCGTGAAATTTAGTCCTACGCAAAATCCGACTACTTATGTAGGTACAGCAACCAATTCCTTTGGCTGTGTAAGTCGTGATACATTCATTATAAGTATTGTAACTGCAGCTCCGATTGTGATTACTCCGGGCTTCGACCTCTGTTGGGGCGATACAGGCTTTATCAACATTGTGGAAGCAGCACCATCGACAGACGAACGTCCGTTTGCGTGGATTCCGAATGCTACAATGGATACCACAGATCCACAAAATCCGGTTGTATTCCCAACAGAAAACACGACCTATTATCTGAAATATACTGATGGAGATAAATGTACATCGGAACATACGATTACGGTATCCGTAACTCCGTTAGATACGATGAAGTTGGTGGTATCTCCGATAACAAACGATTCACTCTGCGAGGCAGTAGTGCCAACGTTGTCATACAGTGCTACCGTTACAGGTGCAGGAACAGCAGACCAAATCACTTACAATTGGGAAAGCTGCTGTTTAGACTTCTCGCAAGAAACTTCCACGGGAATCATTCTTACGGAAGGTTTAGAACCGGGCGACTATTATTTCGACGTGTATGTTGAAACCTCCAAACGTTGTATGTTCAACTCGAAGATCGACACACAAAACGTGAAATTCACGGTTGTTGCTGCTCCTACGTTTGATGAACGTATGATTGATACGGTAATGTGTCGCGAAAAAGTTAGCATTTTACTTCCACTCCTCTCTTTGGATGGAGATATCACATGGAACAGTTCAGAAGTGAAGAAAGCAACCGATACGCTTTACAGTTTCACTCCGACAAAAGACCTGACAACGTATATCGCAACAAGTACGAATCCTTTCGGATGTAAAACCTCCGATACGTTCACACTTGGAATTATAGAGGTTTATCCTGTTCAAATCGTTGAAGACCACAGTATTTGTTGGGGCGATTCCACGAACTTGAGCGTGGCGAAATCCAAGGCAGACGACAACAGTACGTATGTATGGTCGCCCGTTGAAACCTTGAACCTTACCGATCCGTCTGAACCTGTTGCATCTCCGAAAGAAACAACAACGTATTACTTGACCTATACTTCCGAAAACGGATGTCAAATGTGGGATGAGGTAACGATCAGCGTTATTCCGTTAGATACGATGACCGCAGAGGTTCATCCGCTCACGGTTGATATGATTTGTCAAGGCACTCCTTCGTTGTCGTACAAAGCAAGCGTAACGCATAGAGGAACAGATCAAGACTTGAACTTCAACTGGTTGTCTTGTTGCTTGGAATACAACAGAGAAGATTCTATCGTGGAAATCAACACGGAACATTTGGAAGTAGGAGAATATACATTCGCACTGCTTGTTGAAAGTTCTCGTGCTTGTCCGTGGAACAAAGACTTTACCGTAGATTCAATCACGTTCAACGTAGTTCCGAATCCGGTGTTTGAAACCTCTCCTGCGGATACCTTCATTTGTCAAGGCTGGCACATTGACCTTTCGGCAACCTTGGATTCCGGAGTGATCACTTGGCCTGCAGAGGCAACCGTGCTGAATGCGGAAGGAACATTAGCGAGATTTATTCCTGCAGGAACTGCATCCTACGTTCTTAAAGCACAAAACGAAAACGGTTGCGTAACGTTTGATACGTTTGAAATCGTAGTTAATGAATGTAGCGTTGTTGCACAAATCGGTGTTTATCCGTGGCGTCGTTTCGGACACAAGGGTGAAGACGACGAATGGGTTCCGTTTGATGTGAACAATACTCCGACTGCGTTAGGTATTCCACCTTCTGCAATGCCGGGAATGTCGTCTTCCGCTCCGAAGAAATCCGCAGCAGCTCCGATGTCTGCACCAAGTATGGCTCCTTCGGCAGCATCAGCAAGCAGTGGAGTTCCGGTTGGAGGTCCGAGTATGGGTTCGAAATGGGATCTCGGTGGAACGAACTACTTGACCGAAGAATGTACATCTTGTTCACATCCGGACTATTGGCGTTATGACTATATCCTTTGTGATACGATATGCGACAAAGATACCATCACCGTACGTCTTTGCGGAATGGGATGGGATGCTCCGGGTACGACTGCCCGATTGGTATGGTTCTTGAATGAAAATCCGGTTGCAGGGGATTATGAAAATAATATAGACGGAGGTTTGTATCCGTTGACAAATGTGAGCGGTCGTGGTAAGATCCTCGAACCGTTTACCGTAAGCACAGAAAAAGATATTGCGAATGCTTGTGCATACGTAGCTTTGACACATTTGGTTGACTATGACACTGTTCGTGCGGAATTGTACATCACCAACGGACCGAATACCGACACGATCCACAGCCGAAGAGCAATTATCCGTGTGATGCCGGTGTATATCGACACTGTAATTATCGCAGCATCTGCAAGAAATGAATTGAATTCCGACGGATCTCAAATCGTAGTTAAAGACAAAACGATCGAAATCTGTACGAATGAAGAAGATATGATTATGACTTCCGCAACAACCATTTGGAAGTATGATCCGCAACGCGAATATCAATGGATGGTGAACGGAATGCCAATCACCGGAGCGAACGATTCTGTCTTCTACTATAAAGATATGGATAAATGTCCGACTTGTCCATCACGTAGAGATGACGGAATAGATACGATCGTTCTGAGAGTGAAATCTTGCAAATGGTGCGTGATGCCGAATCCGGCGTATTCCGATACAATCTTTGTTGTGAAACGCCCAACTCCGGAACTTGAAATCAAGGCTATCGATAATACGATTGTGGATGCAATGATCGGAACCAAATATGATGGACGTTTTGCTAACGATACGATGCGGGTGAACATAGATACGGTAACGCTTGCTGTTAAAGACTTTAATTGGGGTGCTACAACAAGTATAACCTGGTCGGCAGATCCGAAAGGCATCCTTTGGCAAAACGCTTTGGGTGATACCATCATGATAAGTCCGAAAGAAACCTTTGTATATGAGGCAACGGTGATCAATGAATTTAACTGTTTGAATCGCGGATTGGATACGATTTACGTGATGCACGGACCGCGTATCCTGGATAAAGGACCTCAACAAAAGATTATTTGTGAAGGTAGTGATGTTTACTTCGGCGTAACGATGCACGAAAAGAACGTTCCGGATGAAGAGTTTACCTATCAATGGTATCGTCAGGATTACAGAAATGCTCCGGTATATCCGTTGAGCAATTCTACGGCTACAGAGTTGTCGCTATATCAAGGAGTTGATGGAGATACTCTGTTTATTGGCGGTTATTATGGAATCCCATATTATCATCCAAATTCGCTCTACAGCACAGCTTCCGATCCAAATCAATTGGATACTATCTTCAGACTTGATGACCATCTGTCGGAATACAGTGTGATCGTAACATCTGATATCCCCGGTTTGGCACAAGCATCCAGCAAGAACACGCCGACCGACCGTGGTTTGATTCTCGAAGTACGCTTGAACCAAACTCCGGAAATTTGGGTTGGAGGTTTGTTGTTCAACGGACAAGATTATTTCACGGAAAGTACGGGATTCTCGATGTTGAACTTTGGTTGGGGACAAGATGATGATAAGATTCGTCAAGAATTCGGTATCATCGACTTCCCGGATACGCTTTGTGCGGAAGATGACTTGACGTTTAGCATTGCAGGTCTGTATTTGGCAGAACCGAATATTATGCCGAAATATACGTGGATTTGGAAACGTAATGGACAATGGGTTCCGATTCCGGGAGCAACAGGCACACGCTTCACATTGGCAGCTAATCGTCTGCGTCCGACCGATACTATCAGTTGTGTGGCGCAAACCAGCTTGCTATGTACTTGGGCTCCGGCGGATACGCTCTATCCGATTGTTGTTCACACTTGGCCATCGCCAAATCATAGCATTGCCGCATTCACGGAAATGACCGGATTGCCGACTGATACAGCTCTCTACAACACGCGTGTAGTGTTGCGTTGGGGCAATGAAAGCGTTTCTCCGATGACCACTATCGACGAAACACAATGGACATGGGAACCTGCACAATGGATCGACACTCGTGAAACCGGTTTGGATATGGGTCCGACTTCAGATCCTTCGCTCTCAACAGGAGATTCCGTGATTTCGCAATTCTTGAAGAAAAATCAACAATTCTGCCATACGATCTATGATAATCATCTTTCGTATTACGCAAAAGAACACGGTTGTGAACATAGAACATGTGTTACCATCAAAGTTGTAGGCGATGTGCTCAGAGGTATGCTCACAGCGTATGAAGAACATCCGCGTAACCACAACTCTGTTGGAAACAGTGCTTTGAGCAGAACACGTCAAACAAAAGACGGTGCGCCAAGTTCCGGACAAAACATCTGTTTGGGTGATACCGTATTTATCGTTGTTGACGCAGCCGGCGGTTCGAAAATGTACAGCTACGAATGGGCTTGCACACCTTCGTCCTACGCTGTTAAACAACCGACCGAAATCAATGCAAGCACCATCCCGAACGGAGCGTGGTTCTCACCAACCAACGATACCTTGTGGGCTGTTCTGCACGAAACAACGAAATTCTACGTAACCGTAACCGATGGTGTTACCGGAAATACACCTTCAGTAGATACCTTGACCGTAGCCGTAAACAATTGGGAAACCATCAATGCGAAACTGACGGATGTGGTAATTGCCGGTTGCGAAGGCGAAGAAATCCGAGTGCGTGCTACTGCCGAATCTTTGGGAGCAAAAGGTTGGGATATCAGATGGTATAAGAATGGATGGACAACTCCGATAACAAGCATCAGCTCGAATAAGAACGAATTTATCTCACGCACAATGGTTGATGAAGATAGAATCGCTGCTATCGTTACTTCCGGAAAAATGTGTATCACCGATAATTCAGACACCGCTGTTTGGGTAAATACACCTGAAGGCGCAGCAGATAGTTTCTGGATTCCGGTTAAGATTTGGCCGAATCCGGTTATCGATGCTATCTATCCGACCAAAGATACCTTTATTTGCGCAGGAGAAGAAGTTGAACTCGTTGTGATCAATCACCACTCTACACTTCCGCTCGACACCTTTGCAGGCTTCACTTACAAATGGCTCGGTACTTTCGCAACGAGAGATATGCCATATACTACGGATTCCGCATTGACGGTAATGCCCGACGGAAAACGAGTTGAATATCAGGTGATTGTAACAAACAAGGCAACGGGTTGTATGTCAAGTGCTTCAACATTTGTCAATGTTCTTCGTCCTCCTGTTCCGTTGCTTAACAGAGATATTCGAGAAGATACCGCCGATGCTTGCTATACCGACTATCCGTATAACTATCAAATGAAGATTTCGTACGGTTATGGAGATGGAACATCCCGCACAGATTGGCGTTATGGTCCGAACCCGCACGGAACCGGTCCGCGTTCGAAGACCTTGAACGCATACGTGGAAGATGATCGTAAGATGAGCTATCAATGGCAAATCGATACCGTTAAGCATTATGATGGACGTGGTGTTCATTGGGTAGGTATTGATCAATTGACTACGGCAAACTCTCGCTATCCGTCGCGTATCGGAAATCAAGGAAAAAATCTAAACTTGAATATCAAGTTGTTTGATACGATGTTCGACCAATCGCTCTTCCGCGTAGTGATGAGCAATATGTGCGGTGTGGATACATCCATGTCAGTGATTGTTCACGCACCTGTAACTCCGAGAATCCCGCAATTCGATGGAGATCCGGCTGAATTTGAAAACGAATGGCGTCAGTTCTGCGCAGGTTCTCCTCGCGAAGATATCCTCACACAATCGCAATTCCTAAACGGAAAACTGCGTATGTTCTATCACCACGCTGATGTATATCACCACTACTATTGCTGCGGACTGGGTGCTCACGAAGTAACCTTGGCGTATGATAAAACAAATTGGCGTCCGGTGGATGATATTCACGATGTGGATAACTATACTTTTGGTTGTACAGGATGCTGTCCGTACAGAATGACCATGCCGATCATGTATTGGGTTCACGCGGAAGAATATAACCGTTCGTGTAAGAGTGAATACTCCGACAAGGATATGGAAATTTGGGTATGGGGCGATACTCCTCCGATTGCAGGAACTATCAAATCGTGTGATGACAGTATCAAGCTTGATGCAGGTGCGCGCGTATGTACACAAGAAGGCGGATGCTGCGGAGAACATACCTATATCTGGAATAACGGTTCCACAGGTTCAAGCATCAAGGTGCGTAACATCACCGGAGATAGCTACTCCGTTACCGCTTCTTCGAAATTCTTCTTCCCATGGAACAACGGATGCCACGATGGATGCTACTTCTGGAGCAGCTACTCGATGTGGAGAGAAGGCAAACGTCAAAGTGCATACGAAAATGGAGGAAAATTCGACAGCCCACATACCGCACGAGTGGAAGAATACAGAGCATTCCACAGCAACAAGCCGTTCGAACTTTGCTTGAAAGATTACACCTTTACCATCGGCAACAAGCCGGATGCTTTGGATACGGTTATCTCTAAAATTATCAGTGTAGATAGCTGCCTTGCAACGGAATCTCCGATTGTGGCAAGCACGAAGTTTGTTGGACCGAGCGTTAAAGAAGTAAAACTCTCTAAGCCAAACTATTACGAATGGATCGTAAACGGTGATACCGTACAAAGAGGTAATGACTCTACGCTGGATATCAGTAAATTCATACGTAACTACTACACGATCTATGCTTATGTATTGCCGGGTCGCGGATGTCTCTGGAATTGGGAAACTTACACCGATACGCTGAACTTCAAGTACAACTTCTGTCCGACACGCACACTCCTCAGTGGTTGCGATGACGAAGATCTGATCATGAAGAACCGTGAAATCGAAAATACAGATACGTTCAATTATACCTATCAATGGTACTATATCGATGAAACCACAGGTGTGAAGACTCCGATTGCCGGCGAAACTGCAAATCAATATACGTTGTTGTCAGCGGATTATCAAGCTAACCACAACTTCAATAGAACGTATCTGATAGACGTTGTTGTAACACATAATGTTACCAATGTTGTAGATCAAGCCTATACGGATACCTTCCAAGTGTTGCCACACGTGGATGCGCGCTACTTCAAGGTTGAACTCGATACGTTCGGTTTGTTACTCGACAGAGAATGGATCTGTAAGGGCGACACTATCGGTTTGCGCGCAGACTTGGATACTTCATTTGTAGATGTGTATCACAAGACTTATAATGCAAACGTAACACCGATCAATCCACGCTTTACATGGAGAATGCATTCGAGCAAGACCAATACCTATATGGCTCTTCCGGATACTTATATCGACACCTTGCCGTATCGCAATTTTGATGTTGCCGACTACCGTGTTCACGTGATTGTGAACTCTTCGGCACAATGTTTGCGCTACTCTCCTGTGGGTTCGGATACGACCCTTGTGAAAGTGAAGAATCTCTGCGGAGGCTTCTACGAAGTTGAAGGATGTATGGAAGATCCGCTTGTTCTCTCATCACCGGTGGATGATCCGGGAACAACTTACAGCTGGAGCTACAAGAACGGTTACAACCGCACCATCAGCATTCCTTCGGCAGCTGTACAAGAAGGTGGATATGATGTGGATTCCGTATATATCGTGAAATCGATGGATGCTGTGGGCGATGCACGTTCGGATACATTCAAAGTTGTGGATGTTCTCAGAATTGATAGTATCAATGTTCGTATCGACGAAAGCAATGATCCAATATGGAACAAAAAACCGTTGGTAATCATTAGCAAAGATTCTGCATTCAAATTGGTTGCATCTCATGATCTGCATACCTCTTATCCGGTTGGACATCCGAATAGAGCGATTGTGGACGGCTATCGTTGGATTGTTATTGACCAATATACCGGAAAGTCGGATACCACGTTCTTTGATCCTGATATGGGTATGAGTGATACGCTGAACCTTGCACAGCTCAAGCCCGGACGTTATGTGATTCATGTGATGGCAGTGGTTACAAACCGCGAATGTATTACCACGGAAGTAACCGACCTCAGAGGTTCGGTAGGTGTTCGTATTGATCCTCCTGTAGCTGTTGAGCTTTGCGGTGGAGAACCGATGCGCGGATATCCGGATACACTCAAACAGGCACTCACATTGAAGACCTTTGAAACAATGCCCGGAACGATGCAACGTTGGACATCGCTCAACGGAACTCCGGTGTTTGGAGATGGTCTGACCTTGGATGTTGGTCCGTATCCGGAATTTGGACGAGATACAACGATTTATTATATCGCATCTTACTATAACATCTTTGGACGTCAGGCATTTGACACCATAAAAGTATTCGTTGAAAAACCAAAGACTCCAACAGGTGTGATCAACGCTATCGACGAAATCTGTAAGGATGGTAAAGATAGAATTACCGTAACGTTGAACTACGCAGGAAGTCGTCCGAATATGTTGTGGACGATCGACAACGGTGCGGAAATCAATGCAAGTTGTACGGAAATGACTCCTCCTGCCGGTAGCGGTGGTGGTATATATCTCCAATTGCCACGCTATATCTGGCAAGACACCGTTCTGAATTGGGATTATATCAAGAGTGGTGAAAACAAACTCAAACTCACAGCCGTATCGAACTACCGTTGCGTTACGGATACGAATATCAAAGTGGAAGAAACCACAGTGAATGTGAAGACTTGTCCGAAGTCGGAAGAGTTCTACTTCTGCGAAGGCGAAGCTGCAATCACTGCGGATGCTGCTTGCGAATGGACTTGGGAAAAGGCTAACGGAGCTACTGATCCGGCAGTGATTATCGGTGCTACCAATGGTCATACGCTGACATTCAGTCAAGATTTCAATCCGTTGCTTCCGCAAAATGCACAAGGAACTGCATTCACAGTAACACGTGTTGACTACTTCGGAGAAGAAGTAACGGACGTTTACACCGTGTATCCGATAGAACGCTTGAACTTAGGCGGTTATATCAGCAGTGATCAAAAAGCGGTCTTTGAAAAACGTAAATCCGTATCGTTCTGGCCTACATTGACTCTTTCGGGAGAACTGGATTCCAGACCGAGAACTACGCTTTCCAAGGCATTAAATTACAAGTGGGATCCGACTATTCCACAAACCGAAGGTGTTGTTACGCCGGCAATTTATCAATGGAAAGTCTTCAAAGACGGAGTTCTGTACATAGACGGAAGAGATACCACTATTCCAACTCTAACATTGGATACGTTGAAAGTAGGTAAATATGAAATGTTCTTGAGCGTTGTAACCGATGAGCTCTGTATCCACAAAGAAGATACTGTTTTGGAATACCGTTTCGAGGTTGTTTCTCCGGGAACTTTGCCTGACGGTGATGGAGATGATGGTTGTGGTGGAACAAGTGCTCCACGCAGATTCTACTTCGATGGTTGTCCGGAATCAGAACTGACATTGCAATCGCGCGACTACCATGACTATTGCTGGGCTCCGATCGAAGAATACGTGAAAGTATGCGAAGAAGACAACGATCCGGATAAATATATTATCCGTTGCTGGATGGAACATATTGAACGTCCGAGAACCACATTCTACTCTTGGAAAAATAGGAGCGGTGCTGAAATCGGAACAACACGAACGATAGACTACGTATTCACAGATATGTATCCTGAACAAGATACGCTCTACGTATCCATCACCGATGTTGAAGGAGATACGATCACGGATATGTTCATCTTGAAACCGCAAAAGATCAATACGTTTGAAGTGAGTGCACGTAAGGATATGGTTGCATTCTCGAAGAACCACGTGAACGATACCCTTTGCGGGCATCCGGACTTCGACCTTATCGCACAAATCGATGGTCCTGCATTCTGTCCGGAAGGAAGCTTCGTATGGTATGTGAACGGTATTAAATACCAAAAGAACAAAGATGAATTCTACACCGGAAGAAGATTCCCGGTATCGGCTCTGCCGAAAATAGAAAAAGGAATGGTTGCGAAGACTTATACCATCTTCTGCGAAGTTAGACTTGATGAAAGAGTGGATGACAGATGTAAATGTATGGATGAAAATATCAAGCGTACAGATACGTTCACGTTCGTTCTCGACTACTCGAAATATGTGAATCCGCAAATCAACGGTAATCCGAAGTTCCCGGGAGCAGGACTCCGCGACACAACGGTATATTATCCGGATTCTGTTCACTTCTACGTTCAAGAAAACGGAGGAGTTACGCCATACTCGAAGTTTGAATGGTCGAAACGTCCGGAAAATAGTTTGGGAACCATCATCTCTCCGATCACTCCGAACTATCAAGAAATCTACGCATTCCCGAATATTCACCCAAGAACGACTTACTATGTAAATGTAACAGATGCAAGAGGTTGTCGTGGAGCTGACTCAGTTCTCGTGAAAGTTGTTGGAGGAGGATTCCGTGTGTTTGTTGAATCTCCGCAACGCAAACTGTGTATAGGTGATTCTCTACGCCTTGAAGCAACGGTAATCAATCCGTATCGTGGAGATATGTCGCGCGTAATCTACAAGTGGAGAACATTGAGTGGAGATATGAACTCTATGGCAGAAGACCAAACCACGAAGTCGCATCCGTATGCAAGTCCGAGAAAAACAACAGTATATGAAGTTTGGGCTTCTGATGGAATAGATACTGATTCTACAAGAGTAACCGTAACCGTTTCTGTTCCTCCGACCGTATTCATCGACACCGTTGAACACATCTGCGATGATCAAGACCTTGTTCTCAATGTGATGGGATGGGATCAACTCCACGGACATACAATTCACGATATGGATGCTCACTTCTATGGATGTCCGTGTGGAGAAATTCATCATCAAAACTCAGGAAACAGTCCGTATTCCGTAGGAACTTGTCCGCACGTACAAGGTACGGATAATGTTCACCATCATAGTACTTGGGTTATCGGTGGTGCAATCGGACGTCATAACTTCTTGTGGTATCGCAAGCCTGTGGATGATAACGATAAAGACTTCCCGGATTATCATTTGGATACCAAAGACAATGCATCTGCTGCGACCTATCGTCTGAAAACACGCGAATTCCAACACTTGGATACGATTTGGTGTCGTGTAAGTTCGAAGGATAATGTTTGTGCGATCGAAACCAATAAGATCGTAGTTCACAAATATCAACGTCCGCAATTCTTAGAAACACCACGTCTGCAAGAGATGTGTAGCGATGCGGAAATCCACTTGCAACCGATGTTGAAGAAGGTTTCTCCGCAATCTTATCCATTTACCTATAAATGGACAGAACCGGAAACAAACAGAACTTTGCGTTGCGAGGCTATGGGCGGAATCTGCTCGAATGCAGACACCATGCTCTCTCCGTATGCACGTCCGCCTTATGAATTGCCATCACGTGCTCCGCACTTGAATCCTTACAAATACACGCTTACTGTGAAGAACTCTATCGGATGCGCAGCAACGATGGAATTCCCAATACGTGTTGTTACAGAACCTAAACAAATCAACGAAAGTGAAGAGTTCACGATCTGTCCGGGTGATGAGGCTCCGCAAATGTGCATTCAAGTGGAAGACGACTACAATATGATCTACAATTGGGAATACCGCGTTCCAAACAAGAATGGTGTAGGTTATAAGCAATTCGTTTATGATGAAAACTTCCAAACATACGTTGAATTAGGAACTCCGGCAGCAGACTTGGCAATTTCTCGTGGAACAGCAGATCCGGCAACAGCATCACAGTGGATAAATATCCAACGCGATTTGGCAAATATGGGACGCTACGTCTATGCTACTCGAGCTTGCTTAACATTCTTCCAAGAAGTTCCGGTTCCATTCAATGGATACCAATTCAGAGCAATGTTGGATAACGGTTGCGGACCAAAAGTTCCGAGCACGATAACAACACTCTATGTGCCAAATCCGCAAAAACCGGAATGGGTGCAAAAGATGCCGAAGAACTACACGCACTACTGCGAAGGAGATCCTTTGTTAGATACACTGATTGCACGTCCGCATCCGCTGACAACCAAGATGATCCTCGCACAATATGACATCACCGATGGAGATGCTCTGCGTAGAGATGATCCGGAACAATTTGCCGCAATCATCGGAGAAGTGGGCTGGTTCCTCACTGTGAACGGAAGAACTACACAACTCCCGTATGTCGGAGATACCTTAGATTTGAACAAATTCAAATATCTGCTCAAATCTAACGGTAAGGAATACGAAACCTATACGATTACTCCTGCAATGATCGTTCACGGATGTCCGAACATGACAACCGGTATAAATGTTGTTGTTCGTAGCTTGCCGGATCCAAGGTTGCCGAAAGACTATCAACCTACTTGCGATAGCTTGATCACACTGACTTCATTTGCAGGAAACACCTACAACGGTGCTTGGCTCTGGACAAACGAAAATAACGATACACTCTCGAAAGCTGTTACTTTCGATGGAAGATGGCCGATGGATTCCATCACCGTGAACAAAGGTGATGCTCCGCAATGGCTCAGCACAAGAGGCCCGATCAAACATTGGGTGCGTGATGGATTTGGCTGTGAAAATACAGTATATGTGAGGTTGATTAAACCGGAACCGTATAAGGATATCGTTGTTGCACTTGATAAGACTATCCAAAACGGTATGGGCGACACCGCTTGTCAAGGTGAAGGTGGAAATTATGTTACTGCAAAAACTGTTGGAGCCGCTCCGGCAAGTAGAATCGAATGGTATGTGGATGGATTCTTGGATAACAACCAAGGTAAAGGTGGTTCTCCTTTCGGATGGTATGGAAATCAAACCTACAACTTGAGCCAACTCAGTGGATCCGGTACACAAACGGCATTCACCATCACTGCTGTTATTCGTCCAACGGGAGGAAGATGTTGGAATGCAGGAACGGCAAGCACAACGGTATTTGTAACCGACTCTGTTCTCGAACTCTTTGTTGGTCCGGATAAATTCGTGAAAGACAATCCTGCAATGACCTTCCTTGATGGATTTGCACGCGGTGGTAATCCTCCATACACAAGTATGCTTTGGGAAACCACGGGCAACAGTCGTGGAACACTCTATGGAGGAATGGATGATAACGGAAACGATATTGGAATTAATCGCCTTGAAACCATTGACAGTGCAAGTTATTCTGCGATTACTACTTGGTTGACAGTAAGAAAGACATACACGTATAAACTTACCGTAACCGACCGTTTGGGCTGTAAGGCTTCTGCAAACAGCAGTGTAACGCTACAAGGCGGACCTCTGCAAATTGAGGCTTGTATGGCAACACCGAGCAGCATCTGTATTGGCGATACCGTAGGTCTGTATGTGGTTGCAACCGGTGGAGTGAGCAAGAACCATAAGTTCAAATGGAGCGTTCATCAAGGAACAGATAATGCCTTGACTTCGGTGAACGATACTTTGCGTAATCCTTACGTATCTCCGTCGAGCAAGAAAGTGGTATATCGCGTGGTTGTTACCGATGCAGGTGCATCCGCATTCGATGAAAACTACAAAGGTGCATCCGATACGTGCTACGTAACTGTTACAACCAGCGACAGAACAATTCCGGGATATATCAACTTCACCGACTCTATCAAGAAGAATGTCCATGCCGATTCACTCTGTTACGATTCTCGTGTGTCTATGAGCCTCTACGGAAATGTTTCCGAACAATTCCACTGGTACTATTCTACGGATGAAACTGTTGACGAAAATACGAACTGGATACAAACCTTTGGAGGTGAAACAACCAAATTCAATACATTCGACTTGAAGGAATCTACTTGGTTCATCGTTCACAGTCAAATGGGTACTTGCGATCCGAAGTGGACTGATCCGGTGAAAGTGAATATGTTCCCGCGTTTAGACAACCGCATTGGACACGATACAGTAATGTTCTACGCTGAAACTCGCAACCTCGGACGTTTCGACTATCCGGACGGTATGTGGATTGGTTATAGCGACATCTGCTCGAACGATCCGAGCCTGCGTTTCCTCAATGTAGCGAACAGTGGTGGTGCAAGACCGGGTAACTACACCTATATGTGGGAATTGAGCCTCATCGGCGACGATATTGGCTTTGAACCGAGTTGGAACAGTCAACGCGGAATCTGTAGAGGTACGTGTCAAGACACTAACTTCTACGCTCTCGAACGCATCACAGATGCACGTTTCTATCGCCGTGTGATGACTTCCGGAGAATGTTCCGAACCGTCTAACGCTGTTCTCGTGATTCCGACCGGTATTTCGGCAGGACGTATCACCGGAGCGACACATTTGTGTCATGCAGAAACAGGCGTTCTGCGCATAGCGGGTTCTACGTTTGGAAACGAACCGATCTACGACCATAACAACGAAGGATACCACAACCTCTATCATAAAAAAGGCGTTTATACTTGGCAAGACAGTACTGCCGGTAACCCATGGAAAACAATTTTGGTAGATACGAAGTTTGACCCGAACACGACAGCTTACGATCCGGGCAGACAAGTAATCGACACCGTTTGGTATCGCGTGATCCTTGACTTGAACAGTTTCGGAGGATATCCGGTAGATACACAATGTATCATTCCGGATACTACGCCGGTATTCTTCCGCGTAATCAAACCGCTTGAACTTGGAGAAGTTTACCACGACAATCGTCATCCATACTATACCTTGGAAGGCAGAAACTCTCCGATTACCGTATGTCCGAATGTGAGTCCGATGCTCCGTTTGAGCCACATTTGTGGTGTTATCGTGGATTGGCAAATGTCTGAAAACCAAACCGACTGGACAACTGTTCCAACACGAGGAACCGCAGCATCACAAGCCGATAAGATGTGGTATCGCATCCCGGCTGCAACAGAAAGTTCATGGTATCGCGTAAGAGCCGTTGGCGTATATGGAGATACAGCATACACTGCACCGTTCTATGTTCGTCTCATTCCGAATTGCGCTCCTGTAATTAATGTGATAGAATCGACTTGTGGCGGTATCTATACACCTTGCTTTGGAGATTCCGTAACAATGATTATGCCGGGATTGCCGAAGAACGCACTGAAGATTTTGAGATGGCAAGTAGCAACGGAAAGTGGTGTGTTCACATATCGCGACATCCCCGGAACGGCAGACTTGAAGAAATATACGGTGTACAACGTTACGGAACAAATGTTCTTCCGTCCGATACTGCAAATGTCCAGTGGATCAGCAGATACGAACTATCTGTTTGAAGTAACTCCGAAGATTCCGACGAAACCGGTTATTATACCTTCCGCAAGTTGGATCTGTCCTTCTGAAAATCCGGCAGATACCACAGTAACTCTCTGTTTGCGTGAGTATGACGGTTGTGCAGATAAAGTTGTATGGGAATATGTGGAAGCAGCAGGTCTTGCGGCAGGAGCGTGGAAATCAATTGAAGGAACGGCGTTCAATTCAGAAATGTTTGTGAAGTCGCCACGCATCTACGGAGCCATGTTCTTCCGCGCAGCCGTACACTATGGAAAATCCGTAATCTATTCCGAAGAAATTCAAGTGGGCGTGGATTGCACACTTCCTCCACTTCCGGGCTTCGGACAAGGCTTGGGCTACGACAATGCCGACCTCTGTATGGGTTGCTGCCGTCCGGATACTGTTGAAGGATTCGAAGGAACATCTGCACGAGTAAGAATAATGAACCGTACCTGCGGAAAAATCCTCTATTGGGAAGTGCGTGAAGCAAGTTCTGCAACATGGAAATTATTCTCGGCTGCCGGAACAAGAACGGAATTTGAAGCACCGGTAGGAAATATAGAAGATACACTCATCTATCGTGCAGTGGTATTCAATTGGGGTATGAACGAAGAAGATCAAACCTGCGAAATCGTAGTGTTGCCGAGAATATGTGAAAGATGCGTAGTAGGTCCTGATCCGGAAGAAGAAATCGTTTATGAAATTTCAGAAAGATACGATGAATACTGGGTATGTAACGGAGAATGCGTACGCTTTAAGAGTAGATATGCAGGCGAAAGAGAATCTTCATACTGGTCGATTGAGAGAGGAGGAAGAACCTTACTGACCCATCCGGGAACAGGTCCTAATGGTATCTACTTCGACTACTGCGACTTCCGTGATGGAGATATTGTAGAAAATAACATCGTTATCACTTCCGGAATGTATGCAATCTCCAATAAAATTGGAATCTTCGTGAACAACTTTGAGGCTGAAATCATCGGACCGGAATACGTTTGCGGAGGAGATACGGTGCTTTATAAAGCTCTTCTCAAAGATGAGTTCGGAACAATTATCACAAAAGATGTTAGCTACGAATGGAACAATGGCGTAAGACGCGATAGTTTGCTTGTTCAACCGGCTTTCGATGTCAATACGTTCTCAGTGAAAGCATTCGACCCAAGATTCTGTATTGCAGAAGCAAGTATAAATGTGAAGACACTCGTGAACTTTAAGTGGATCGACAGCATTGATATTTGCTCCGATGAAACCTATACCATTGCTCCTACGTATCCGGGTGCAAGCTACACGATTATCCCAAGAGTTCCGGGATATGTAACCAATCTCATCAAAGGAACGGATGTATCGCTCGACAATACGTTCGCAGGTGGAAGTGCTGTTGCACCTCCTATCGTTCAACCGGCAGACGGATTGACCTCCGGTTATGTGGCTATTTCTTACGATGTGAATGTTCATATCTGCTCGGAAGGCACGGCTTGTCCATACTACAAAGCTGTGAAAGACAGCGCCTTGAACTATATTCCAAATCAAGCAGATCACGATGAAATGTGTTCGGGAACATATTGCGACCGCTCGCACCGTGTAACCGTGAAATACCACGACCGCAACGCAGATCTATCCAGAGCAACTATCCGTCACGCAAGATCCGAAATCGACGACACCCTTTGGATGAGTGCTTGCAACAAGGAACCGTTTATGATCGTGGCTGATATTCGTGGAGGACACCGCTACAAAGAAACCTTCCATTGGTATGTAAACAACCGTCTGGAAAAAGGACAAATGGATCAAGTGTACTACGGAGGAGCAAATGTTTCCAACAATACGTGGTATCAATTGGATTATATTTCGCAAGGATTCTGCGAAAGCTTTGATACGGTTCGCTCGAATATCCTTGTGATAGCTCTCGAAATGAAGAAACCGGTGGCTGTTGACATCCTCGCCAACACAGGCGAAGAAATCTGTTCCGATGATACCGTTACATTCACTTTGGTATCTGCTAACGGAGGAGATAATCCGCTGTATCAATGGTATGTGAAATATGCACCGAATATCGGACACCCAACAGGAGAAACCATGTCGATTCCGTTCGACGAAGGTGGAAACCTCGGAACGTTGAAACTCACGAACTTCAACGATGGAGATGAGGTATTCGTAAGAATGGTATCTTCATTGTCTTGCGTAACTGAAAAACCGGTAGAATCTCGCCGTATCCGTATGAAAGTTACGGAAACCATCCATCCGCGCGTACGTCTGTATCTCAGTAAGGGTACTTCGGAAGTTTGCGAAGGCGACAGCGCAATGATCTTTGAAGCACGTGGACACGGACAAGGTGCAAATCCGGAATTTATCTGGAGAGTGAACGGAATGGAAGTAACCGAAAACACTTGGATTGATCCGGTAACGAACTACGGCTATCTGAAATACGCATTCGGTACGATTCCGGTAGGACACGAAACTATGGAATACATCGTTTCCTGCGAATTGAGAAACATTGCGAAATGTGCCGATACCAACAGAGGTATTGCAGACACTGTGATAACGATATATCCGATTGTTCAGCCTTCTGTTCAAATCCTTGTAGAACCTTCCGGTCCGCTCTGTTCTTCAATGCGTGTAGACCTTGTGGAATGGCAATACTCACACCATACGGATGTCTATCTGGGACAAATGGAAAAGACCTACGGTCGCCACTATTGGTGGAACTGCTGGTACACGCCTTCAACGAACTACTCAAGTTGCTACATCTCCGGATATCTCCCGAGTCCACCTTGTTACTACTACAGCACTGATTTCCATTCGAGAGATTTGTGGAATGCAGGCGGTTTGTCTAAACAACATATCCTTGATAATGGTTCTGTTCGCATCTATATGGATGGCGACCGTTTGAACCTGCAAGGAACGAAACTCATTGGTTTGAGCGGTGGTAGTGTTCACGCTATCGGTGTTCATGAATGGACTACGCGCGATAGCAGCTACAACGAAGGCAACGAAGGTGCCGGCGGACACGGAGATTGCTCCGACTACACCAATGTTCATTATGGATTTAAGATCGATAATGGTCGTGTGAGCATCTATGAATTTGGAGAAGCTGTTCCGGGTAAAGAAAACATCCGCTTGCTGGGTCCGAACGACTCCTTGATGGTTGAAATCGCAGACAGTGTGGTACGCTACTTCTGGAACGGTCAATACATCTACCGCTCAACGAAGAAAGCAACAACCTATCCGTACTATGTGGATGCTGTTGTTCATACATTGGGAGCGAAATTCACGAAAGTTGAAATCGAATACAGAAGCACCGATGCGATCTTCACAGCGAAAGTATTGCCGGAATTGGCTCAAACGGAAAATACCTACTATACATGGTTTATCCGTAGCGCAGAAGAAGCGAAGATTATGTTGCCGGTGGCACCTTCTCAAAGAGGATACGACCCGCAATACAGCCCGTATGGTCGCTTGTTGAACGATGGAGATATGATCTACGTAGAAGTTGAGTCCGGCTATGCTTGCCTCGCTCCGGGATACGACACCATCAAGAACCAAATTGAAATCGACGTGAACAAGGTGAATATGAGTGTTCCGGAAGACCAAGTTCACTGTTTGGGCGATGAAATTTACCTCTGTGGAGACATTGCGGATCCGTATGAAAATCTCAACGGCTACAGCTGGCGTTCTACGGCTCTGGGCAACTGCAACAGAGAAGAACCATACGAAACCATCTGTGATACAATTGTCTTGGAAGTTCCTGTATATGACACTGTTGGATACTTCTCGCAAGACGTCGTGAGAGAAGACGGAACGATAGAACATGTTCAATTCCCGCAAGTTGAACTGACAGGTGAAATGAGATATGATACAACCTACACCAACAACTGCTACACTCGTCTGATTTGCGGTGAAGGTTTCAGCAATGAACAATGTATCATCAATATCCCTGATACGATTCCGGCATCGTCGATGACCAACTATACACACAAAATTACGTATCGTTTGGATGCAAAAGATATGCAAGGTTGCACATACTTCAAACGTGTGGATATCGACCTCGTGGAAAAACCGGAACTGCACATTGCTGAAAACGAACAACCGTGCTACTTGGATACGATCAATATCACAGCATACTCTTCGAACCAATACGTAACACAATACCTCTACAGACCGCTGAACTGGAGAGAATTGTCGGATGCCGATTGGACATTGGATTCTGCGGAAACTTTCGCACCTCCATTCAAGGAAATCTATAAGAGCTGGAAACTCACTAACCGTGAACCTGTTCGTTGGAAGTTCTATACATTGGATACGCTTATCGCTGAAAGTGGCTCTATCGCACGTGAAGCGAATACCGCTTCCGGACGCAATGGCTTTGGCTACAGCGACCAAGTGATCTACGAACAAGGTTCTGTTCACGCCTACACCAAGGGCTCGCAACAAGTGCGTCTGATCGGTTTGGCAGACACCACTAAAGCGAAACTCGGAACACGTGGAGGTGTAACCTACGCCGTTGAATTTGGTGCAAACGACTCTATCTCCATAATCGAAAACGGTAGAGCTGTGAAGACTCTCGCCAAAGTGAAGAACGCAAACGTGCTGTATGAAGTACAAATCAATATCCGAGAGGATAATGTAACCTACGTTGTTACAGAAAACATAGATGAACCTGACTACGATGTTGAATATGTTTACAACAGCCATCAATTGGCTACGCAAACCCATGTGGCTCCGTTGAGAGGTGTTGCACAAATGGTAACTCCGAAGTCTTCCTTCACCGACATTACGATGAGTGGGGTAGGTGTGAGATGGGTTGTTAGAGATACGATTAAACTCGAAGTTACATCGTATAACACGTTGAGCAATTGTGCAGATGTGGATACGGTTTGGATTATGCCGAAGTATGTGATTCCGGCGACATTCACACAGTATGACAGTTGTGCAGGATACCCGATCTATATAGAAGCTACCGGTGCTACAAACTTCCGTTGGTTGGATGAAGAAATCCTTTCGACAGATTACGATTCTACTCCGGGACATCTCAAGACGATCATCTCCGACTATGTATATGCACACGTTTATGATGACACCACTTTGAACGTAACCTATACCAGTCTCAACGGATGTTTCGCAAAAGATACGTGCCACGTTTACGTGAAACCGACACCTGTTATCGAACCGAATGTTGCCGACACTCTGATCTGCTTGGGTGATAGCGTAACCCTCGCAGCTGTTCCGCTACTCAAGGGCGAGGCTGTGGCTGCAGACACGTTCAATTGGTATCGCGTAACCGACAGAGAAACCTTTGAATACGAACTCATCGCTACGGACAGCATCATAAGAGTTTCGCCGGATACCACCACGCTCTACTTCGTGGAAGCGATGCGTAAGGTTGATATGAACGATGAATATCGTTGTACGGGATATGCCGAATTCCTCGTGAGAATTGAGATTATGAAGTATGACACTACGATCCACGGAGATGATACGATTTGTCCGGGAGATTTCGTTGTGATAGGAACGAATACAGATACGAATCTGCGCTACGAATGGTTCTTCCGTCCGGTGGATTCTGTGGATATGAAACCGTATCTGCCTCCGTTCTACGGCTCTAAGGATAAGAAAGTAACGCTCAAACCGAGTGAAAGCACGATCTACTACTTAAGAACCACAGATACATCAACCTATAACAACTGCTCGCGTTGGGACAGCACAGGTATTTATCTCTATGGATTGCCGGAAGATGGCAAAATCTTCGATAAAGATACGCTTTGGAAGTGTCAATACGAATCGCAAGAGATTTATCACGAATACAACCTTGCCGAAACCGGAGCAACGACCTATATCCAACACCCGATGACGTGGATTCCGAACACAGATATCGACACCGTTCGTTATTCTACGGGAGTATATATCACAACTACGAGAGAAGATCGTATGTATCACGTACAAGCGCATACCAACAACGGCTGTCTGATTACGGATTCCATCATGGTAATGATCCTCCACCCGGCTTCGAAAGGCTTGATAAGAGATACTATCCTTTGCGAAGGAGCTCCGATTGAGTATCACGGTATGGATCACGTAATAGGTTGGGAAAATGCCGTTTGGTTCGACAGTATTACCGGTGATACCGCAAGAGATGTGTTCCCACCTGCAGGTCCGAATGCTTTCAATCCGACAATCAACCCGAAAGCAAGCAAGACTTATACTGTCCGTCTGTTTGGTGATGATATCGAATGCTACAGTGAGGGAATCTTTGTTCGTGTAACTGTAATTCCGAACTATCAAATTGATGTTCTTGATCCGGTTCTGCAATGTATTGGCGACTCTGTTATTCTTGACCCATTAGTCTATGAACAGGTGTACGAACACTTGGATCCGCGCGACCTCGCAGCCGTGAAGGATATGAAGGCAAGACAAGGTGCTTCTCGTATCGACGACTACGAATGGATGGATATTACAGACCCGAGTGCTCCGTTCCTCTATTCCAACGACTCTACTCATACCGTGAAATACGATGTTGCAGGCGACTATGTGGTTCAACTCGTGATCAACAACAATTGGGGATGTCGCGATACGCAAATCATCGAAGTAGAGGCTCACACCGTAGATACAACCTACGCCAAAATCATCGAGCCGGATTATCCGGATTGTCCGGAATTCCGCATCTTCGAGATGATAGAATGGGCAAGTATATATGGTAACTACGAAATAGACAGGGAAGTTCTCAAACAAAACGGTTCAAATCCTGCCGGCGGATTCTCTAAACAAGGTGTACAACAAGGCTACTTCTCTATGATTGTGGATGATACTTGGACGAAGAAAGCCATCGGATACATTTGGAAAAACGAGGGCGCTGAACGAAGTGTGGACAGTATCCTCTACGGATGGCGCATCCAAGAAGGAAAAGCTGCTATGTTCGTGAAAGATGCCCTGCAAGGTGCATGGATGGATATCCACGAAGATGATAACCTCATCATTGCTTACGAAAACGGATGGATTAGCTATATCCTCAACGGAGAGGTGAAGGGTGAAGTGTTCGCAGGATTCAACCGTACACTCTATATCCACGCAGCACTCGGAGAAAATGGAGCAGAAGTAAGCAATATCCAAGTGATGGATTATGCGCCTGTTGGAGCTTTTGCAGCTGAACCGACTTTCATCAGCCATAGCCACACATTGAACTACGAATGGATCTATAACGGAAACGTGATCCATAACGATTCTCTCCTTGAAAACAATGCAACAAACCATAGCTTGTTCGTCTTCGGAAAACGCGACTCCATGCTCTATCTGCGTGTATTCACGGATGAAGAATGTATATATCCGAAAGACGGTATTCAAGATTCTGTGGTTCTGCCAAGACAAGATGTTTGGTCGTTCGCCGTTCGCGTAGATCAACCCGACACCATCTGTGAAGGAATAGATACCTCTCGCTTTGTTGCAACCTTGTTGCCGATGCCGGAAAATCTGAACCCGGAAAATCTGCGCTACATTTGGTTTGTGAATAATATAGCTGTGGATACGACAACTGTTCCGGAATATGCCAACGATACGCTGACACAAGGTACGGAAGTATTTGTGAAAGTATATGTGGAAAATGAACCGTGTGCATTGCATAAAGATTCAGCAACGTCTGTGAAGTCGAATATCGTGGATGTGAATCTCTGGATACAACGTCCGGTAACAGATACCTTGCATGTTGAGTCCGGTGATACGATTTGCGAATCGAACAAAGGTATCTTCAACGTGGCTGTTGCTAACGGAGGAACGGATCCGTATTATCAATGGTTCATCAACGATGAATGGCAAGAGGCTTGGGGAGACTTCCCGCGCTTTGAAAGTTATCTGAAAGATGGAGATATTGTACACGTGGTAATCACGTCCAACGAACGTTGTGCGGTGAACAATCCGGATACCTCTCGCAGAGTGAAGATGACTGTTATGGGCTCTCCAACGATCGAAATCACGAACCCGCAATACGTAGCGGATTGGATTGATGATGCAGACCATAGCAAGGGCGTTCTTAACCCATACTACGAATATGGAGATACCGTAATCTACTTCGGCGATTCTGCGAAAGTATGCGCACAAGGTTCTCCGGATGTAGTGAGATACTCTTGGATGGCTTTGGGTACGGAACAAGCTATAGGAACAGGTCAGTGTGCTTGGGTAAAACCGGATGTAACCACACAATACCTCGTGAAGGGAACAAGTCCTAACGGATGTTCGGCAGTCGATTCCGTTGTAATTGTCGTGTTCTCTTGCCCGTCGTTCATCGGTTTGCAAACCTTGTATGACGTCTGCGAGGGCGACAGTGTAACAGTCAGCTCGAAAGCACAAGGTATGTTCATCATCGACAGTTCATATCGTTGGCAATACAAGGTAGGTTGCGGTTCGGATGTTTCCGACGAATGGGTTGATGTGAATCCGCTCACAGTAACCGACAACTACCAATATCTCGCAGGAAGTCCGAACTTTGAACCTGTTCCGATTACCAGCTCACGTTGGCTCGCAGGCGATACGCTTTGGATGACCGGATGGTTCGATGAAAACCGTAGAGCTCACTTGAATATCGGACCGTTCACAAAACAAATGGATACTTCACGTTGTCCGTCAGGAACACGTATAGCCGTTCGTTCTCTTGTGAGTGCACACCCGAGCTCACCGCTCATCAGCGTTGACTGTCAAGATGCAGTATCACGTGAAATTATATTCGCAGTGTATGAAGGACACCTCATCCAACCGGAAATCCACGACTACGAAGTCGTATGTGAAGGCTCCTCAATGACTATCTGCGGAGAAATCCACGATGCATCAAACGTTACAGGATTCCGTTGGATTGTGGAAGATACCGTAGCCAAGACAAGCCTATCGTTCGATCAAAGTCTGGGACATCTGAACACAACAACGAATACCGTTTGCTACACCTTCCCGGAAGGCATCTTGAAGAATGGCAACACAATCTACTTCTCGGCTCTGACAGACATTCCGTGTCTAACAGAAACCGTTGGAAGAGAACTTGTGATGTTCGTTCCGCCGATACCGGTAGCATTCCCGGATAGCTCCGATATCAACCCGCTTGCAGTCTTTGATACAGCAATAGATGCGAATACGCAAGTATATGTATACGGATACGTAGATACTACACAAGCTCCGAAATGGGCACTTAAACCGCCTTATACCCTCGAATGGAGTTCGAATAATCCGAATCTGACCTTTGAAACTCCGAAGACCACAGGAGTTATGGGAGGATCACAATGGGTAGGAACGCTCACGAGCAAGCTCATCCGCAACACGGAAATCTATCTCACCGTAACCGATAATCAAGGCTGTTCCGTAGTGGATACCGTTCGCGTACTGATCGACGACGTCTGCCTATCGGCTGTAGATTTGGATATCTCCATGTCGGTAGATGGCGAAGCCATTAGTTCTGCAATCTGTATCAGCGATACTGTAACCCTGCGTGTCGACAACCTGCCGGCGAGCGAATACAACTTCTATTGGAGTGCCGTTCCTCCGGTGGATCCGATCATCCATGCACTTGTAGCTCCGCAAGCCGACAGCGTGAGAGTGGTTCTTCCTTTATCTACAATGATCTACAAGGTAATGGTTGTTGACCTTGGCAAGTGTGAAGATACGGCTTATGCAGAAATTAAGGTTAGTCGCAAGAATCCTTCGGGATATTTAGCGAAGATGGCTAATCCTGTGGATCAATGTGCCAATGTTGCACAAACATTCTCTGTGAGCGTGAAAGATACCAACAATGCCTACAAGAATGTTCCGGGAACTGAATTCTTCGTGGATTGGTATGGCATCGACCCGATAACAGGCGCATCCACACTCTTATTGGCGGATACTACCACAAACGTAAGCATTCCGGGAGAACTGCTTTCCGAAGGTATGCGTGTAACGGCTATGCTCCGTGCAAAACTCGACTACTGCGTGGTTGAAGATACCGTATATGCAGATACGGTTACCGTGAAACAAAAACCGGCTCCGAGAGTAATTATCGAAATCATTGAAAAACAAGCTCCAAATATCTGTACACCATCTATTTGGGATGTGAATATCAACACTCAAGCATCGGGTAGTTACGTTACTGTTGTTACTTCCGAAAATGATACTATTTCCAGAGGTAAAGGCGTTCTCTTCACGTTTGCCAATATGCCGATAGGAGAGTCTAAAGCTTACTTCTATAACGGAGTAACAGGATGTAGCGGTGATACCACGTTCACGATTACGCCGACATTCCCGGAAGGCTTTGGCGACTTTGCTCCGGAAGTGAGAGATACCACGGTTTGTGAGGGAGAAGATGTTACCTTCGCTGTTGCAGGAAAAGATTGTGGAAGATCCGAAATGCGTTGGTATAAAGATATGGCTTTGACCGACTTGGCGTTCGCTGAAAAGAACTGTGCTCCGAGAGTATTTACCAACCTTACCGAAACCGTAAGCTACTGGGTTGTTGAATGGCAACACGACACTTGTCGTAGCCTTGTAACGAAGATGACCATTACTGTTCGTCCGCGTAAAGCCGCTCCGATCGCTAATGATACGCTCATCAGCTACTGTAAGATCACTTCATCACCGAATATCGAACTGGGTGCGAAATCCTCGAATCCGGCAGACGGAGGAACCTTGCAATGGTCAACCGATAAGAACTTTGGAACCATCCTCACAAGTTGTCCGTCATCGTTGGATGGAGGTGCAACGGCTAACGAATGCGTTCATTTCATCAGTAGCTCTGCGATGATTGGAGGTCGTCATACGTTCTACGTTCGTGAAAAATACGGAGATCCGAATGCTTGCGCATCCTTCTCCGATCAAGTGATTATTTCTGTGGATACTATCCCGACTGTTGAGGTAATCGCTCCGGATACGCTTTGTGCAAACTCCGACATTGAGTTTATTGCGAAGATTATCAATCCGGGAGTGAAAGATACCCTTGTTTGGTACATCAACGGTGAAGAGAAAGCTAAAAGAGCACTTGCAAACGGAGCTCTCAGCGATGAATACATTATTACCAATGCTCCTTATGGAATGCACGTTGCACAAGTGGGTTATCGTTTCTCATCGACCTGCTCCGCATTGCATCCGGGCGAAATTTTGAGCAACAAAGATACAACGGTTGTAACTCCGGCTATTGGAGCGAACATCATCGCAGATGACCAAAATATAGTAGAAAATACGGTTCCTGAACCGCTCACAGGTAATGAAGTTCAACTCAGTGATGGAACATACGATGGAGTTTCCTATCAATGGCAAGTTCGCACAGGTACAGGCGGTTGGACGAATATCGCAGGTGCTACGGGTCAAAACTATACGCCTACCACAGCACTTAATGTAACAACCTACTTCCGTAGAATCGTTAACGCATTCTATTGTGCAGATACCAGCAATATCGTAAGCATTGCATTCCGCAAAGAGCCACCGCTTCCATGTCCGCCTCCACTACTTCCTGAGGAATGTGATCCTGAACCTCCAACGTGTGATCAAATGGCAGGTATCTACTTTGTGGACTCTATCATCTGCTACAACGAAAGCTTCAGAATGAGTACGAAAGTTCCGTGTGTAGTGGAAAACAAGGCTACATGGGATTGGGAATATGCTACAACAGAAAGCGGTCCTTGGACAGTTGTTGCAAGTAACGAAACCGTTTACAACACAGCGACACCGGGTTACTATCGTATCCGTGTTACCGACAAAGACGGATCATACAACACCAGAGTGCTGAATATGATTAAGTTGCCACGTCCTGTATTGTTGAGCAAATCTCCGGATACTGCAGTATGCCACGGCTCATACGCCGAACTCCGTGCGGAAACCGCTCCATATACCTTCTACTCTATCGATGGATATGATGTGAATACATACTATTACCCACAAATCAACGCAACGAAGAGGTATATCATCAGAATCTTCGACGAGGCAGGTTGTGTGGCTTTTGATACTATCCGTGTAACCCGCATCGACACTGCGATGCCGAAGGCAGACATTTACGAAAAAGACGGATATATCTGCGAAGGAGAAACCGGAACATTCACTCTCTTGGGAACATATACAGGTCCGAGTCCAAGATACGAATGGGGTTGGATCGATACGAAGACCAACGCTACGGGTACGTTCGCAGGTAAGACCGGAAAACAACTTGTTCTTCCTTCCGATCAACTCGAAAATAGAAAAGTCTTCGGTAAGATTATCGATCCGAATATCTGCCGCACAGACAGCGTTGCGTATAGCGATACCGTTGAGGTTATCGTAATCAAGGATGCAATCTTCTCGATGAATCTCTTCGTGGAAGAACCGAGGGGCAAATACACCAATCCGACATCGACCATAATGATTTGTTCGAACGATGAAGTTCTGATCTACAATCAAATGGAGTTCAACGGTTCTGATCTTGGAACGTGGACACGCAACGGAGTCGTTATAGATGATTCATACGTAAGAGGATTGAATAGAGATACGCTTGTTCTGAACGATATCCAACACGGAGATATAATTAAGTTTGTAGCGAACACGACCTTGTCCTGTGCTGAACCGAAAGTGATAGCACACGAGGTTAAATTCAGCGTGTTCACTCCACAATTGAGCATCAGCGGGCCGGATACGGTTTGTGAATGGAGTGATGTAATTGTGGATATCAGTGGTCAACGAGACCTTATGGTAGGAACTTCTGCGAGGTATATCCTCTCCATCGACGGTGAAGATCTGGATGTAACAAGTACGTCTCAATTTGTTATCAGCGACCTCGAAGCTGCGATGAACCATACGCAAGCAAAAACGTATGAAATAAAAGTACGTGTCCCGACCGTGTTCTGCGGTAAAGATACGGTTGAATCCAATACGATTAAGGTAGTTGTAATGCCGACCGATACACTCGATGCTTGGCTCAACAGACAACTCGACACAATTTGTGCAATCTTCGAATACGAACACGTGGCTTGGATCACCTCTTCGGGACGTAACAGCAAGAACCTGCCGAATGGTGGATATGCCTCTATTGATGATGAACCGGGTTGGAGCAACGTTGCAACGTCCACACAAGTACTCGAACGCGACGGTATCCTTCAAATGGTGGCTGAAATCAACTCCGACCTGCGCTACTTCGGTTTTGCAGGAGATCGTCCGTCGGCGCAAGTAGGTAATGAAGCACCGACAGATACTTTCTTCCAAGTGGACTACGGATTCCTCCTCCGTGAAAACGGCGAGTTCTTAGTAATCCTCTCCGGAGTTCTCTCCGACTTCCAATATCCGTATGATGTGGGCGATCGCTTTATGATTCAAGCGAAAGGAGATACTGTGAAATTCTTCCACAACGATACCCTGCGTGCTACAAACGCAATGTTTAATGTGGATGTGAGCAGGAATAAACGTCCATGGAGAGTTCAAAGTGGTATTCACAATGGAGGATATCACGAACCGGTAACGATTTCGCAAGAAACGCAGTTGTCCGATCTCTATACGATTACAGAAAACGCAGGCGATGATCCGAAATATCAATGGTATGTGAACGGAGAAAAGATAACAGGTTCAACGGCTCAATACTACGATTATGCGAAGAAACTGCTTAACACAGGCGATACCGTTTGGAGTGTAGTAACATCAAGCGCACGTTGTCCATATCCAACCGAAAAGGCTACACCGAAGACTACGGTAGTGGTATCGGAAGGCGTGATCTTTGCCGGTATGGATGATACAACAGGTATTAACTGCGATGTGCTCCTGAATCAAGCATTCATACATCAAATTACAAATCCGGTATGGTCAATCAACGTAGGAACAGGAAACTTTGATGATGGAACACTTGTTCACACAACCTATTATCCCACAGAGGAAGACTATGAAAGAGGCTATGTGGAACTCGTTCTCTCCGGAGAGGCTACAGGTCTGCCGTGTAAGAATATCGATACGATCCGCTACTACTTCGTAGCACCGTCGGCAGAAGCCGGCCCGGATGCATTCTACTGCTGTAACTCGCTCGAAGGCGTATTCTATACCTCCGGAGCAGTTGCAAGATATGGAAAAGTATCGTGGACAACATCCAACGGTAAGGGAACAATCATTGATTCCACACAAACCAATGTGGGATATATCCCGAACGATGAAGACTACGATGTGGATTCCGTGGAATTGATTATGACCGTAACCCTCAAGTGTACGACCGGCGAATACGTTTCGGATTCCGATACACTCAAACTCCGTCTGCTCAATAACGTGAAATTCAACAACGACGGCGATACCGCAATGTGTAAAGACGGAACCTTAGACCTAATGGCTACGGGCGGAACCGACTACTACTGGTGGTATGAAAAAGAAGACGGAACACAAGTGATGTTGACGGAAAAAGCTGTTCAAAACGCAGCAAAAGATACGTCTGTCCTCACAGTCTTCGGAGATACTACCCGCACGTATTGGGTAAGTGCAGAAAGCTCTGTTCCGGGTGCTACCTGCCGCGAATACCATCCGGTATATGTGGAAGTACTCGTTCCAACAGGATCAAGATCCAACGATACGATGGCTTGCGAAGGTTCTGATGTTGAACTTTGGACGAAAGCTGACTATAACAGCACAACAATTTGGGGAGCTCCAATCAACGTTACAGACGACAGTCATACCGCACCGGGAACTGTGAAGACTTCTACACAAACGCTGACCGTATCCTCTTCAGATGCTGAGATTATCGACGGTAAGAAAGTAATCCGCGTGCCGGTAACCATCATCGACAGCCTCGAATGTGAAATCCTCGATACGATCAATATCACTATCGGAGATACTACTTCGCTGCCGAAACTCGTGATCAGCGGAACAGACAGCATCTGCTCGATTGAAAGTGCATACTTTGGAATTGAAGGAGACTTCTCCAATGCAGGCGAACTTACCGATTATCGTTGGTATATCAACGGACGTTTGGCAGAAGATGAAAAGATGCCGTCTGTGGTGATGTCGTCTGTCAAAGACGGAGATTCCGTACAATTGATTATCCACGCATCCAATGTTTGTCTCACTAAACGTTCGGATACTTCTAACAAGATTGGCATACGCGTTGTTCAAACCATCAACACAGCTGTGGGTATTCAAGACCTTATAAACGGAATGATTTCCAGAGATTCGATTTGGGTTTGTCCGGATGAAGAGCTTCACTTGTTCAGTGCGATTACTCCGAAATACGATACCATCAATTCCAGATTTGTATGGTTGGTGAATGGAGATTCTGTGAAAGACGGACGTGCGTCAACATGGTTGAACGAGTTGGAAGAAGGCGATTCCTTGCAATTGTTGTACTATCCTTCTGTTCCGTGTCCGGAATTCTATCCTGCGGTGAGCGACATCAAGATTGTTACGTTCAAGAAACACGTTATGCCGGGTGTAGTTCTCGAAGCTGAACCGGATACCGTTTGTACGGGAGAACCGATCAAGGTATGGGCAACCCTCACGCCTCCGGGTATCGAAGATCCGACTATCCAATACGAATGGCGTGTGAACGGATTCCTCGAATCGCAAACAGATTACCTCTACTCGGAAAATAAATACAAGAGCAACTTCGACACACTGGATATCTACAGTTTGTCCACGAACTGTGGTGAAGCCGTAACACATTGGATCCGCGTAAGACTCACTTCTACGGAAGGTTGTGCAACAGACTCCGTAAGTGCGATTATCCCAATCCACGTTCGTGGTAGCGATACACTGGGCGCATGGCTTGAAAGCGACCACGGAGATACGGTTTGTGTAACCTATACCAACGAAAAAGTACAATTCCACATGGATGTGGATAACGCTTGGAATATGCGTAACGTAGGTGACGGAGACAGCCTCATCAGAAAATCGTTGGGATCTGCGGAAGTAGATGCTTGGAATGCGTATGCGTGTGCTTTCGACCAACCGATGACAACCGGTTACTTCCGCTTCAAAGTACGTCGTCCGGATCAAGCAATGATTACCGCTCTCTACCAAGGCGACAATTGTCCGGGACTGTCAACGAATCCGGGAGATTTGCCGAATGGATTGAACTTGCCGTTTGAACTCTACTTCAAGGGTGCTCCATCAAATGAAGTTGAATTTAGAGAAAATGGAACTATCCATAGCACACACACTGCATATCCGGGCGATGAATATATGTTCGAAGGTCGCGATACACTCCTCTATCTCATTAAGAATGGAGTAGTATTAGACTCTACGCGCACAGCTACCGCAGGACACTACAAGTTCACAACGTTCTTCTACGGAGCGGAAGCTGAAATCTTCAATATGACCACCAGTCATCAACGGATCAGTGCCTACATCGCTGTGAGAGACTCCAACGGAGGTTATGCACCAACCTACGAGTGGTATATCAACGATAAACGTATAGAAAACGAACAACGAGATAACGTATTCCGTAACGCTGACTATCCGCTTCGCGACGGAGATATCATTTCGGCTCGCATAAAGTCCTCTATCATCTGTATTGTGAACGAATACGCTTGGACAGATACGATCAAACTTGTAGTACTCGACTACGACATCTTTGCAGGTGATGATACCATCATGAAAGTGGGCATCCCACAAACCATCAATGATGCCTACGAACGTGGAACAGACTCTATACGCTGGTTCCTCGTGGATGGAGAAGCCGATGGAGAACTGACGAATACAGACCAACTTGTACCAACCTATAAGTCGAGTGTTAATGACCTCTACCGTGGATATGCGAAACTCGCTCTCGTTGGATACTCTCAATTCTGTCAACAAGCCGACACCGTGCTGATCTACATTGAAGAAGGATGTAATCCGGAAGTCCTCGTAGAAAAGAGAGATATGGATGTGTTCTGCGATATGAGCTCTGTTGCTCGATTTGCAGTAACCAACTACGGACTCAGACCATTGGCGAAAACCGATGTGGTTTGGGGCAATACCAAAGATTGGAACTTCAGCAACGGACAACCGACAGTTACGGATACAGTTGCGAAGATTTCTCCGAAAGAATTGTTCCGCGATACGCTCGGCGTGTACTATGCGGCATACATCAATACCGAATGTACGATCTACGATACCTTCTGGATCACCTTCCCGGATGCTATCCTGACAAAAGATACCATTCTTTGTTCCGGTGAACAAGGTAGTGCGGAAGCTACAGAAATTGCAGATGCAACCTACTTGTGGAGTACAGGTGCAACCACACGCACAATAGACTTTACTACTGACCGTGATACGATGTTCACCGTGATTATGACCTTCCCGAACGGCGAAACAAATTGTACGGCTTACGATACTTTCCGCGTTGAACTCTTCGATCCGTTCGTGATACCGAGAGATACAGTGATGTGTGAACTCGACAGCGTTGTTCTCACCGCAGGTGGAGGAAACACATATCAATGGAGATTGGCAGACGGAACCGTAATCTCGAACGTGGATACCGTGAAAGTGAAAAATACGACAGACACAACAGTGTACTACGTATCGATATCCGTATCCGATAATTGTAAGACTGAAGACAGTGCTATTGTTCGCCGTACAGACCTTGCGCTTGATCTGGAATACAACGCAGATACCATCATTGCAGGATGTTCGTTCACTGTGGATATGACACTCGGAACAGAAGGTATAGACGATGTAACATACCTCTGGTATAGAGCCCTCGGAGGAGAAAAAGACACGCTGAACTTCAATAAGACTCATCGCAATGCGAAACCGGTATATACTCCGGATGCAACCGACATTAAGAACGGATATGTAACGCTGATGCTTAAAGCGATGAAAGATCATTGCTACTTGCTCGACAGCATCCGTGTCAAGATTGATTCAATGTGGGAAGGCGAACACAAAGAAAAACTCTTTGCAGGCAACGATAAGATGTTCTGCTATCCGGATGAATTGGAGGTTAGAGATGCTATGGTAGATACGATCAACTATCACTACAAGTGGACTGTTGTTCCGGACGGAGCAATCGGAGCACGTATCAGAGAAACATTCGACCCGAGACCGAATATGGAACTCTATCAGCTGAATAAAGCTTTGAAAGACAGTGGTTATGTTCGCGTAGAACTCAGTGCTTGGGCAATGTGTGCCAACGGAACGCAAGGAACTATCATCATTCGCGATACGGTGAAACTCTCGCTTGTGAAACTGAAGAATCCGCATCGTATGGATACGATTTGTGATAGTGCTATGGTAACCATCTCTATGGATTCCATACCGGGCATCACGGGTGATAAGATCACGTGGAAGTATCAAGAAGGTGCTATGGTTTACACAAGAACAGGCTACACGTTTGACACCGTTCTTGAATACAACGGCAGTGATGCTTACAAAGATTACGCTTTCTGGGCAACGGCAGACCTCGGACACTGTCTCTTCTACGATACCGTTCAAATCGCTGTTGAGAAACCTATGCCAATCGGTATTGATGCCATTTATATGGATGGTGCAAACGCCCTTTGCTCCGAAAACGATACGGTAATCTTCATCGTTAATCCGAGCAGGAAGAGTGCGATGTACAATTGGACTTGGAAGCCTGCAAGTGCCGGTTCGTTGACCTCGTTGACAACAAACAACGATACCGTAGTGGTTCGACCGGTTCCGCATAACCAAGTGGAATACTATGTGGAAGGCGTAACCGCTCATGGATGTAAGGTGTATGATACTATCCTTGTTGACAGTCTTAAAGTAACCGAGTTTAGCTATCCGGGAAGCAAAGACACTGTGATTTGTATCGACGGAACAGTAACGCTGTATCCGATTGAACACGAAAATGGGCCTCAATTCGAATATCAATGGATGTTGCCACCAAGCACGATGCTACCAAAGAGTGCTGATGATAATACCTATCATCAACCTGAAACAGATACGTTCTACGTTGCCGTGATTACGAATATGTCGGGTTGTGAACTCTATGATACCGTTCGCGTGAAGATAGAACGACCGGAAATTACTTTCACGGAAGATACGATGGTTTGCGAACGCTTGCCATACACCGTTTCGGCTACCGTAGCTCCGGATGTGGCATCCTACTATTGGACTTGGACAGATCCAAACGGACCACAAAGCGCAACCACCACCACCATCACCGATTCTATATCGGGAGACGACTGGAGCCGCACATACACGCTTTCGGCTACAACAAACTTAGGTTGTGTGGTTATCGATAGTGTAACGATGTATCGTCGTGAAGGTCTCTACGACACTGTGAAGTTCGACGTGGCTCCTGCTTGTTTGGGCGACACCGTGAGAATGACACTCAGACCGTTTGCAGGTGCAGGTTCTACAATCAAGGAATATAGATTCAATCAACCGGTGGTGAATACGCCAACTACGCCGGTAGGTGAATACCGATTCTTGATGCCGGAAGAAGACTCGCTCCGATTGAAGATCACTATCGTGGATTCCAACGGCTGCGAACGCGATACACACCTTGTAATAGGACCTATCGAGGTTAAATACACGCTTAACACGAAAGATACAACCATCTGCGAAGGTAGCGATATTGCACTCAAAGTGGATGGATACAAAGATAAAACAAGTTTCGTTTGGAGCGACGATGAGAATACAACCTATAATATCCTGTATGTAGAAGGATTGAAAACCTCTACAACCTACACGGTAACCGTTAAGGATGACGTTACAGGATGTGCTGTTGTAGATACAGTGAAAGTTAAGGTAGATCCGGCTCCGGAAATCTTCTCTAAAGCATTGTCCGACACGATTTGTTATGCAACCAACCAAAATCCGCTCACAATCTATCACGTGGGAGGTGTGAATATTGATACTATGGCAATCAAATGGACAAGAACAGGCGGATTCAACATCATAAGAGGAGATGTGGCTACCTTGGAACCAACCATTGAATTCTTCCCCGGAGAAATAGGTGTTTACCATAAACTGGTCATCACAGTTCCGGGATTGAATGCTTGTAAGTATGACACCATCAAAGATACTATCGTTATCAAAAGAAACTACTCTGATATCCTTGAAATCGGACTTACTCCTAAAGATACTACTCTGTGTGGTGGAGACTCTGTGTACATCAAACGTCTCGGAGATATGAGCAAAATTGATGAATTGCTATGGTATGGCGCCTTGAATCAAGAAAAAGAATCTCCATTGTTAGGAATCACAGATGAAGGATTCTATGTTAAACCAAAGACCACAGATGTTAAGGAAACGCAAACCTACAGAGTGATGGCAAGAAGAGAATCCGATGGATGCTATAACTACGCACAAAGTGCGATAACCTTTATCAATACTCCGACTCATAATTTCAGAGATACCTCGTTCTGTGTGGGCGATACACTGATGTTCACCAGGCCGAGCTCGTTGAGATTCGATGCTCACGAAATGAAACTTAAAGCTTGTGTGGATGGAGATAGTGTGGAATGGAAAGAGATCGTTGTTGCCGGTGCTTATGTGTATTCCAACGATACCTTGAAATTTGTACCTTCGCAAACGCAATGTTTACGTATCGACTTCAGGTTTATTAACAATTCTTACAAAGCGTGCAACTATGTGACAGAAATTCAACTGACTGAAAAACCGCGTCCGGAATACGAACATACAGCAGATACAACCATCTGCTACGAAGATTCTATCCGTTTCTTCGTGAACAACACCAATCCGGATCAAGAACTTGTTTCTGCGGTGTGGACAGACAGTGAAACAGGCGAATCTTTCGTTAGCTTTGACACAACTCTCAAAGTTACAAAATCTACCCTTTACTACCTTGATGTAACTAATGATACCGGATGTACACGTCACGATAGTCTGCGAATAACCATCCACAGAGGAGATCTCAAACTCAACTTCGAAGATACTCTCATCTGCAAAGGAGATACTCTCAAAGTCTTCGCTCCTGTGAAGGCTGTTGCTGACGAGTTCTCATGGGTGATTGCAGGCACTGAAATAGGAGTTAGGGATCCCGGATCTCCTACCAGAGAATACTCCAGACTACTTGCTATGGGAGATACGCTCATGATTTGGCCGGATACAACCCTACGTCTCGAACTTGTGGTGAACGGACACAATAACCCCGTCTGTAACACAAATGTCCTCATCGAAGTGAGCCGTGTATTCTTCCCGGATACCCTCATCTGTGAAGATGATTGCATCGCACTTGTTCCGGAAACCAACGATAGCATTGTATCAATCAAGTGGCATCTTGTTGATACTGTGTATATTACAAGACGTGATACTTTCCACCTCCACAGAGATACATTGTATCGTGTGTTCGAGGGAGATACGGTGTTCAAAGAAAAAGTCTGTGAAGGAAAAGATCCCGACACCATCTACGACGGTATCTTCTATCCGCGTGTGAAACCTGCCGACACGCTCTACTTCGTGGCAGAAAACCAATGCGACAGCTTGAGATATAGCCCGAGAACATTCATCCAATGGACACCTGATCCGCTCAGTCCTATACTCACTGGTGTGATGAATCATACACAGCCCGGCATCGTTAAACAAATCGATGTTTACGACAGTGTACTTGTGCGCTGTCCAAGCAACTTCAACCCATTAGATACCATCAAAGAGGGAATACCTGATATGTTGCCGAACGAAAACGGAGAAATCTGTGATACCATCATCTATTTCGCACCTCGCATAGCACGCGATACCATTTGGAGACTCGGAGAATTGTGCAAAGATTCAATGATCATCGTTTACGATTCTGTGAAAACCCTCTGTCGTCCGGATGATAGTGGAGACAAACATTGCACGAAATACTATGTGATGAAATTCCCAACGCCGGCAGACAATACGCCGATGAGAGATGTGTTCAAACCTGCCGAATTATTGGGAGGAAACCAAGTTGAAGTAGGCAAGACCTATACGGTTCCGAAAGCTACGGGTGATGAAAAAGACCGCAACAATTATGTGTTCGACCACGAAATTTGCCATAAAGACCGTGAAGCCGATACTTGTGTATATCTCATCCTCGACAGTCTTACCGTAACAAATATCGAATATTGTGCACAAACTACGTCCAAAGGCTATTATTGGTGTGATGCCACCTTTGAGCCGATATACCGTCAAAAATATGCCGATACCGGCTGTGTGCCTTGCGATTGCCCGGAATGTGAGGATTGTGATTGTGACAAGTGTGAAGAAGATGGCGGTGGCGGTGATGATGATGAATGCTACACGATGACAGTAAATAAAACCATTCCGAACATGCCTCCGTTTGAATATGGTGGTTGGATTGGAGACGTACTGCTTGGTACCGATGAAGAGGGAGCGAAATTAACTTCGATATATGTGATCAAATTATAGCCGATATGTATGGCACAACAGTAGAAACAACAGGTCCGGATTGCGACCCGAATTTAACTTGCGACATAGTGATAGATTTGATCGCCGATCAGGTTCGTGTTACTGAACTTGTAGAAGGTTATGATGAAGAGTTCGGACCTTATGATTGGAGCGAAGTGATTAGTTATGAATACATATTTACCGAGACGAACAGAACGGAAGATTGCACTCCGAAAGCACGTTCTCCAAAATGTAAAACGGTGATAAGAACTTTCCCGAACATGCCTCCGTTTGAATATGGTGGTTGGATTGGAGATGTATTGCTTGGTACCGATGAAGAGGGAGCAAAATTGAATTCAACATATACGGTCAACGCTATTATAGCCGATATGTATGGCACAACAGTAGAAACAACCAAAGAGTGCTCAACAGACTACACCTGCGACTTCACAGTTTGGGAATCTTTCGATGAGGTTAAGGTTACGGAAGTTGTAGAAGGTTATGATGAAGAGTTCGGACCTTATGATTGGAGCGAAATAATTAGTTACGAGCCGATATGGAAAACGGATTTAGAAGATTACAGCGGATGTCCGGGAGGAGTGTCACCGGCACCTGTTGCTCCGGCAGCCGATGGTGCTCCCGCAATGAACCAAGCTCGCCGACAAGAACCGCAACAAGTTGTTCCGGAAACCAAGATCCCGTGTCGCATAACCCTGCGCAAAGACCCGATTCCGTTCGTGAACACCGACTTGATGCAAGACTACGTGGATAACTACTACGGAACCGAAAAAGCAGGCGACCTCTTCTGGATCAACCAAGCTTATATGGGCGACTACTATGTGGTGGATTCTGTATGCGATCCATCGTTCGTATGCGATACTCTCGTGCTCATCGCAGGTGATCAACTCCGCGCTACACGAACCGCTCCGATGAGATCCAAAGACCTCGTTCGTGGATGGGCTCCGGAAGTGGTTTACTCTCGCGAAGCAATCACCTACGATTGCAACCTCTCTATCGAACAACAACTCGAACAAGTGGCTGCACAAGCTGCCGCTGTGATGATGTCTGCATCGTCAGAAGCAGCAAAAGCAACACCCGGAAAGAATATCAGACCTACCAACTTCGACACCAAACTTTATGTAGCAACCGATGAGAAATTCAAAAACTCGCCTGCGAAAGAAATCTACTACTACGAATGTAAGGATTCCACAGTATCCTATTTCATGGCTATGAAGAAGGTGGACGAAGGTTTAGATGAACTCGAACCGGTGCTGGATTCGATCCGACTCCGCATTTGTGAAGCGAAATACTCCTATTCCGTTGCCTTCTACTACGATAGCATAACCTGCGATACCGTTACGACCTATGACACTGTTTACAGAACCGAAAGTCGTGGAAGACTCGTGAGACTTGACGAAGGTTTAGATGAGTTGACAAGCGTTTGCAAAGACACCGCCATCATCAACCGCATCGACACGATTCTCCACATCAAGTGTCTCCAAAACTACAACCAAACCTGCGATACCATTTGGGATACACTTCCTGCAAGAGATACCATGTACCGCATCTACTACGACAGCGTAACGGTGTTCTATGATACGATCTACGACCTCGGCGACAGTGTGGGTGTTATCCTCTGTTCGATGTACAGTCCGGAACTCGACACAATGAACATCGTGATGGAGGCTCGAACCAAACGTGGTTGTGAATTTATCGATACCTTCCAAATCATTCGTCTGAAAGCTCCGCGCAACGTGATGAACGATACCTTCGTTGTTTCAGGCGACACGCTACACCTCTTCGGAGAGGCTCTCGCAGAGAACTCCGTCCAATGGTGGACACAGTTTGATAACGGAAATAACTACTACAACTCCACTGATGAACCAAGCGACCTCATCCTTGATCCGAAAGCCGCTGTGCCCGGAATTACTCTCGGCTCCGAAGCCTACGATTCTATCAGTCGCTTCGTGGGAGATACCATCCCGATGCGCAGAACTCCGGGAGCTTTCCGAGGAGATACCGTGGATATGCTCTTCCATACCTATCGAACCTACCCGGAACACAACAACCGCGTATGTCATATCTACGACACTGTGGCTGTTGAAGTCCTCAAAGGATTCGAAGTGGGTGGATATGTGAGCTACGACAGCTTCTGGTTGCCGGGTGCACCGCTCAAAGAACATAGACCGATCGCTAATGTGAAAGTATATCTCTATCAAGAAGGAACTGATGATCCTGTTGATAGTGCAACATCCGATCGCCAAGGATATTATACTATGACAAAACGTTGGCCCGCAGGTAAATACCATACAGAGGCTATGTCGCCACAAAAACAATTGGAAGCAAGAAATATCGCCATATCTGTTCAAGATGGTACATTTATTGAACACGTGGTAGCCGGTCTTACCAATCCGTACATCACAACAACTGCCGGAGAAATCGTTACACCTCCGAACACGAAACCGGATAGTTTGACCAAGAAGACCATGATCTACGTAGCTTCAAATACAACTGAATTTATCCGAAGAGAGAACCCACCAATGAGCTATCCGCACGTTATCGACTATAGCCATGCCGGAACAAATAACTCTACGCAAATCCAGTACTATGTTGCAGCTATTCAGTCAGCATTCACAAATGAACACTATCCTGTTCCGAATTGGAAATACAGTATAGACACATTCTATCTGAATAAGGACATCGACAACAACCATATCTATGGTGTGATGATGGGAGATGCAACGATAGGCTACTTCCCGGAAATGGTTGACAACAGCGGTAATGCCATCAGTGTGGATGGATCGGATTTGACCTATAGCTATCCTAATGCGATGCTCTTGAAAAATGGTGTTCCGGTGTCGGGAGTTTCCGGTTGGGATCACCTCCAAGACCGTGGATACGGAAAACCAAGTTCAGAGTGTCCTAATGGTGACTATGATTGTGCAAACACGTTCTCGCTCTCTGCGTCTGCGATAAAGAAGATAGAAAACGCTCAACTCAATGCTCTTGAGCTCTACGATACGCTCTTCTTCAATGGCTCCGATCAGTTTGTGAACATTCCTGTTCTGGCACTTACAGATGGTCCTGTTCAAGCAATGCAAATGTTTATGACCTATCCGGAACGTGATTTCGAAGTGCTCAGCGTAAACACTCCGCTGCAAGCTCGCTTGGTACAAAACCTCAGATATAACGAAATTATCTTCAACTGGATATCCTCTAAACAAGAAGTGAAGAAAGGCGATGTATTGGCAAACGTTGTGTTCAAAGTGAACCGCAAGAAATCACTCCGATCGCTCACAGAAGATATGAAACACAACGCTACGAAATTCGGAGTGGTAGGAGGTGATGGAAATATGGTTCCGGGCTACCGTGTAGCAGTTCCGCATATCGTGATCGACAACTCAATGCCGATAACCGTACTTGATTCTCTCATCGACGAAGACGAAGAACTTGAAATCGTTGATACCACCACAATAGGTAGCGAACCACTCGTGGTTGTTCCGACACAAGACGTTCGTGTGTCGAAGATCCTCAGTGTGATCCCGAACCCGATGAGCGACAGAGCAGACGTAACCTACTCGCTCTCCGATGAGTCTATCGTAACGATGAAACTCTTCAACCTCCTCGGTGTGGAAATCAAGACCTTGATGCTCGGCGAACGTCAAGACGTAGGAGTCTTCCGTCAACGCCTCAATGCCGAAGACGTTCCGAATGGCGTGTATATCCTCCGTATGGAAACCGTTTCCGGAAATAACAAGGAAACCTCTATTGAGAAAATTGTAGTGAACCGATAACGATGTGTAAGGGCAGGCATGCCTCGCCCCTACCGATACGAAAAAAAACGAAATAAAACTGCATTTTATTTCGTTTTTTTTCGTATCTTTGCAAAATATATAAAAATGTATTTTCACAATGAAAAAACAAACACCATCTCGCAATAAAAAAACACCATCCATCGTTGCACAGGCATCAAACAATGTGCCAAAAAAAAATCCCTCATTTTCACGATCCGCATGGAATTGGATTTCCAAACAAAACTACAAACTTTGGTTTTGGGTGAGTTTGGCGGTATGTTCTGTACTTACCTTGTATTGGGCAACCAAAGCCGGAATCAATGGAGATGGTGCCATTGAATATGAATACGCTCAACAATGCATAGATTACTATTTTTCAGGAGGAAAAGACACCACCTGCATTAACTTCAAGTGGCAGGGAACCGTGTCTTTCCCCAATGAAAAATACTATGGTACCGGATTTGAAGGAACGTTCGTTTTGCTGCAACGCTGGATCAATGCCGAAGATGTGCATATATTTCGACAACTCTATCTCGCTATGTGGAGCATTGTTCTGTTGCTATTTCTCGCTCTGATCGCAAAAGAACTTACAGGCTGGAAAGGTGCTCTACTCGCCTTGTGGATAACATTCCTTTGGCCATTTATGTTAGGGAATTTTTGGTGGAATAGTAAAGATGTTCCGCAAACCTTGGGGTTTGCAGTGGCAATCTACTTCTTCCTCAAATTCTTGAAGTTTCTACCTAAAATATCTATAAAAAATTTGGCAGGTGTTGCTTTGGGTATAGCCATCGCCCTAAGCGTTCGTGTAGGAGGAGCTCTGCTGGCTTTCTACGTGGGACTATTTTCTGTTGCAGCTTGCCTGCTTATGCCGGAAGCACGAAAACTGTTCGTCGAAAAAAACTATTTGCAAGTGATAAGAATCACACTTGCCGTTGTTACTGCTGTTGTGGCTGGTGTATGTGTAGGAATGCTCTTCTATCCTAACACGTTCCATGCAGGATTCATAGATCATTTGATGTCCGGTGTAGAAGTTGTTACAAATTTTCCACAAAGAATTCCTTTTATTTTTGAAGGAAAAACCACGAGTTCTTTGGAAAAACCTTGGTATTACTTAATCAAGATGTTTTACATTACAACACCGATGCTGATTTTGATTCTTTTGCATATTGGCATCTTAGTCGTGTTGTGGAAATGGAAAAAATTAGGTGCAATAAACGTCTTTATCTTGCTGTTTTCAGCCGTGTTCCCCTTCGCCTATATGATGTACACCAATGCTCCGGTGTATAACGCATGGAGACATGTTCTATTTGCTGTTGTAACAATGCCGGCAATGATCTCAATAGGTGTGAAAGAGTTGCTTGTAAAAGCACCTGCAATGTTGAAAATCATCGCATTGTCGCTTATTGTCATACCTTGTGTTTACCTCGCTCAATGGGACGTGCGCCATACCCCATACCACCTCGCATTCTTCAATAGTACCGTGGGAGGAACACGAGGAGCTTACAAAAACTACGACTTCGACCAACTGCAAATAGCAACATGTGAAGGATTGGATTGGCTACTGGATTCCGTAAATCCTAATGAATACTCAGAACAACGTCCTTTAGTCGTTGCAATGAACAATCCTATTTGCACGAAAACATATCTAATCCCTAAAAAGTGGAGGGGAAAATTGAACCTGACAGAAATCGCTTTTCGGGGATATGCACAAACCGAATGCGACTACGCTATATTCAATCAAATCTTTGCCACTCCTAACGTCCTATCTTATTTCTGGCCACCAAAAGGTACTGTGTATAAACGCGATGTAGAAGGGGTAACCATAATGTGTGTCATCGACAGAAGAAACGATACCGACTACAGAGGTATAAAAGCCTTACAATACAATGAAATTGAAAAAGGAGTGAAACTTTTGGAAGAAGCCTACGCATACAATCCCAGAAATTACACAATGTATTACTGGCTGGGATACGGCTACTACTTAGCCGGAAACTACGCCAGAGCGATTGACTTCCTGAACTCGTATAAAAGTTTTTACAACGAAAGAGAAGTGAACCGAATACTCGGATATGCACATTACGCAAATAAACAATACGATGAAGCTATACAATGCTTTAATATAGCGTTTGCACAAGATCAAAACGATATGCAAGTGGCTTATATGATCGGACTGAGTTTGTTCGAAAAGCAAGACTACGTACAAGCAAGCACATTCCTGCAACAGATCCTTAGTAGAAACCCTACATTTACCAACGGACAGAATCTGCTTCAAACCATTCAACAAATGGGCAGATAAAACACAAAAATTCAGGATATGAACACAAAATACGACTTCATCATTGTTGGCGCAGGACTCTACGGAGCAACGTTTGCTCGAATAGCAACAAATAAAGGCAAAAAATGCTTAGTCATTGACAAACGAAACCATTTGGCAGGAAACGTTTATACCGAATCCATCGAAGATATAAATGTGCATAAATACGGAGCTCATATTTTCCATACATCGAATAAAAAAGTATGGGATTTTATGAACACTTTCGCAGAATTTAACCGTTATACCAACTCTCCGGTGGCAAACTACAACGGACATCTCTACAATCTGCCTTTCAATATGAACACCTTCTATCAACTTTGGAAGGTAACCACTCCTGCGGAAGCACAAGCAAAAATTGAAGAACAACGTAAAAAATATACTGTAAAGAATCCGAAAAATCTGGAAGAACAAGCCATCTCTTTGGTCGGCCCCGATATTTACGAAAAACTGATCAAAGGATACACCGAAAAACAATGGGGACGTAAGGCTTGCGACCTGCCCACCTATATTATTCGGCGTTTACCGGTCAGATTTACTTTCGACAATAATTATTTTAACGATACTTATCAGGGAATACCAACAGGTGGATATACCAAACTGGTTGAAAAAATGCTCAACGGAATAGATGTAAAACTGAACACCGACTATTTCGAACATCGCAAAACGCTGCACGAACAAGCAGAAACCATCGTATATACCGGACAAATCGATGAATTTTACGACTATAAATTCGGGTATTTGGAATATCGCAGTTTGGATTTTCAACACGAAATCCTAAATATCGCAAACTATCAAGGAAACGCCGTTGTAAACTATACCGATGCGGAAACTCCCTACACTCGCATCATCGAGCACAAACACTTTGAATTCGGACAACAACCCAAAACCGTTATTACACGAGAATATCCCAAAGAATGGAAGCCGGGAGATGAGCCCTATTATCCTGTAACAGACGAAAAAAACAATACCCTGTACGAACAATACGAAAAACTCGCAAACGCGGAATCTAAAGTGCTGTTCGGAGGACGTTTGGCAAAGTATAAATACTACGATATGCACAATGTCATCGAACAAGCCCTGTCGGATGCAGAAAATGTATTAACGTAAAATACGAGTGAATTATTTTTTTTCGTATCTTTGTAAAACTGTTAGAAACACAATAAGAAAGCAGAACATGAAAAGCATCTTCAATTTAGGGTTGGAATTTATTAAAAAGTACAAACAATTTGTGTTGTATTCAATTATCGGAACGTTCTCCGCATCGCTGGATTTTGCAATATACACCGCTCTTTTTAAGTTTTCCGGCATCGCTTATTTGATAAGTAATGCCATTAGCGTGAATTGTGGAATCATCACCAGTTTTTTGCTTAACAGACAATTCAACTTCAAAATTAAAGATAAAACGATCTTGCGTTTTGTTCTTTTCTATTCGGTCGGATTGCTGGGACTTGCAGTGAGTACGGCTCTCCTCTGGATGCTCGTAGAACATTGGGAAGTGAACGCAATCGTAGCCAAAATATTGACTATTATCGTCGTTGTTTTAGTCCAATTCTCCTTAAACAAATACATCACATTCAAAAATTCAAATTAATGGAAAAGTTATACATCGTAATGCCTGCCTACAACGAAAGTGCAAACATTGAAGCGGTGGTCAAACAATGGCATCCGGTTGTCGAAAAAATCGGCAACGAAAGTAAACTTGTAATCGTGGACGACGGAAGTAAAGACAATACTTACGAAATCATGAAAAATTTAAGTACTTCTTATCCTTGTTTCGTCCCTGTAACAAAACCCAACGGAGGACACGGAGCAACAATCCTCTATGCTTACAACTATGCTATCAATGCCGGAGCAGACTACGTCTTTCAAACCGACTCCGACGGACAAACATCTCCCAACGAATTTTGGGGATTTTGGGATGAACGAAACAATGCCGATTTCGTGATCGGAAAACGAATCGGAAGACAAGACGGATTCTCCAGAAAAATCGTTACGCGTGTACTGCAAATGCTCGTATGGGTTGTATATGGCTGTCGAATACCCGATGCAAACACTCCGTTTAGATTGATGAAGGCAACTCAACTGAAACCAATCGTAGATTTAATTCCTCCCGATTTCTTTCTTAGCAACGTTATGGTAAGTACAATCGCCACACTGAAAAAAGAACGAATAAAATTCTTGCCAATCTCATTCAAACCTCGGCAAGGTGGAGTCAATTCTATCAACGTCAAACGCATCATAAAAATAGGCATAAAAGCGATAAAGGAATTTTACGATTTCAAAAAAAATATCCGACATTGCCTAAAAGATGCTAAAACTCGTAATTAACTGCGTTGAAGGCTACGTCGATGGATAAAACCTCATTTCATACAATAATCTGTGTTCCGTGCTATAACGAAAGCCAACGCTTGAATAAAGCGGCTTTTCTTTCTTTTGTGGAAGAATATCCCGATATTGCTTTTCTTTTTGTTAATGATGGCAGTAAAGATAATACCTTGGACGTGCTGAACGAACTCGCATCTCAACATCAAAATCTATACGTTTTGAATCTTGAACAAAACGGCGGAAAAGCAGAAGCCGTGCGACAAGGGATGCTCTATGCCTGTCAAGCGTTTCAATCCGAATACATCGGCTTTTGGGATGCAGATTTGGCTACGCCATTGAATGAAATTCCAAATTTTATATCCACGATCCAATCCCTAAATTTAGATGCCGTTACCGGCTTGCGATTGATGCGTTTGGGTGCACAAGTGAAACGTAAAAACACACGACATATATTGGGACGCTTATTCGCATCGGTTGCATCTCGAATTCTTCGCATACATGTGTATGATACGCAATGCGGTGCAAAACTCTACAAAGCAAAACTCGTGCCGGATTTGTTCAATGAAAAATTTACAACACGTTGGATTTTCGATGTCGAACTGCTGGCTCGCTACGTACAACGCAACGGACGCGAAACTGCTGAAACGCGCATCTATGAATATCCCGTTTTTACATGGGAAGATGTGCAAGGATCACAAGTCAAAAGCAAAGACTTCATCAAAGCCCCAATGGAACTTTGGAAAATCAAACGGCGGTATTTGTAAAAATGTGTACACGTTTCAATTTTTTTTCGTATCTTTGCAAAAAACTCTATGGACGTTAAAGAATACAATATAGAAACAGCACACAACAAGCAAAACCACCCTTGGGAATATGCACGTTTTGAAGTGATGCTCGACTTATTGTCGAACACTGTAGAGAAGAAAGAAGAACTCAACATTATAGATATCGGCTGCGGAGATGCATTCTTCTTGTATCAACTTTCTAAACATTTCAAAAAATGCAATTTTTTTGCAGTTGATACGGCTTTTACACAAGAAAATATCATCGCTTTTCAAGAAAAATACAAAGATGCGAATATCCAATTTTATCAAAATTTATCGGAAATAAAATGCGCTAAAGTTGATCTCATTTTTTGGTTCAAGATAATCAAAAAAGTTTTCGTAACTTTGTAAATTATTTTGTATCAATGAAGAATAAGTATATTTTGAGTTCAAAAATTAGCGAACGAAAA
>QMCD01000057.1_pt1 | contig 74349 bp, 61 predicted proteins | sample 1821841 | NCBI WGS metagenome assembly QMCD01 (sample SAMN01991225, study PRJNA193472) | Termite gut metagenome, whole genome shotgun sequencing project. | isolation source: worker | host: Macrotermes natalensis
TTGTCGTCGTTTTTGCCTGACGAGGGATGGGATGGTGAGTTGTGGGATTTGTGGCCAAATCCGGTGAATAGCGACTTTTCGGGTGTGGCGGTGTACTCTTCGGCTGAGGGCGAGCCGTTATGGGGTGTGAGGTTCACGGAGGGCGAGGCCACACATGATCTGTTTTTTGGCGATGGATACGACGGTGAGGAGTCGGAGGATGTGTCGATCAGGATGGGTGTTAATGTTTGTTTACAGACAAGAATGACGATAACTGACATGGGGGGTGGAATGTGGTATATCGATACAAATGATGACGGATACCCGGATTTGGTTGTTGCGCCGGACGTTGTTGTAGTAGGGAGGAGAAAGCCGAGTAGTAGTGGAGGAGGAGATGCCGGCACAGGAGGCTCTCCCAACCCCCCAATACCGCCATTCGGAGGCGGTGGAACGGGAGGCGGTAGCACAAACCCTATTGAAACAAATCCCGATCCGATGGATGAGAGTGAAGAAACGTTCATTATTACCGTTTCGGCTAATCCTCCGATGGGCGGTTCGGTGGGTGGGGGTGGAACTTATAGGGAGGGATTTGGAGCACAGATTTCGGCAACGGCAAAGTCGGGTTATAAGTTTGTTAGTTGGTCGGGCAGTGAATCGAGGCCTTCGCCCACATTCTATATTGAGGCCATATATGAGGATATGAGTTTCGTGGCAAATTTCAGGCCGTGCTATGCCGAGGGAAAAGCGAATCCGATGGCGGTGATGAAAATTGGAGGAACACCAGGACAAGGTGTGGCAGGTGGAAGATTTGGTGCAAACAGAATTGGTGGCAGAACTCATAAAGGAATGGACTTAGCCGCTCCGATTGGAACTCCTGTGTATGCGATGTCTCCTGGACAAGTGACGCGTATTGTGACAGAACAGCCCAACAGAATGGATAATAAATATCCAGCCGGATATTCTGGAGATAAAGATGATGGAGGTAATCGCATAAGAATAAAATCAAGGGTAAATGGTAAGGATATTGAGGTGAGTTACATGCATTTACAACAGGGCGGTGTGGGGTTGTCGGTGGGAAGTCACATTCTCCAGGGGCAGTTGATTGGTTATGTAGGTGTGTCGGGAAATTCATATCCTGACAATCCTGTGTTGCATGTTCAGATGAACAATTACGGTAATTATAACGGTTCATTTAATCCCGAACCCTATTTTTACGCGACATTCAATTCATCGGGTACAAATACAAATCCATGTAATTAATAATGAAAAAGTACATCATAACCGTAATCATCACTCTGTTGGCGATCGGGTTTGCATCGGCGCAAACCACAATCTCGATCGGGCCGCTGTCGCTGGGTACGGCTTACTCCGAAAGTCAGATAGTCAGTATTCTGGGCAACCCGACAAGCAAATCGTCGAGGATGGACGACGCATCGGGGTATGTTATATCATTTAGTTATCCGACGTTGGATATGGAAGTAGATGAATATGGCATCTATGACTTGTTACTTAAAAAAGGGTGTGCTTATAAGGTTAATGGTCTGGTTGGTGTGGGAGACCCCATTAGCAAAATATCGTTGCTAAATGGGGCCGGTACAATACAGGCAGGTACTTGGTACAATAAACCTGCGACGTTATTTTACGGGAAAATAAACAACCAACAAATGGCATATCCCATTGTTTTCTACCACAGCGGCAACACTATTAGCCAAATTGGATATACTATTTACAATTAACCACACGACTATTGCAGTTCGGTATAGTTGAAAAACATTATGAAACAGTTTGTTTGTATCTCTCTTTTGTTGCTGGTCGGGTTGGCGGCGGGTTGTGGGACGGCTCGGAAGTCGGCGCAGAGCGAGAGAATGGTCAGAAATATAATAATGAATTCGCCGGCCTGGGTTCCGGGGAATAACAATGGCGAGGCGGCGAGAGTGCGATATTTGATCCCTGTGAATTTTGTGTTGCCGGCGGGGACTGTTTGGGAGTTGCGCAGTGCGCGGCAGGCTAAGAGTCAGACAATTTGAATTAACGATATAAATTACTTAATCTAATCAATTTTAACTTATTATGAAAAAACTTTTTATGATTTTGGCGGTTGTGGGCTTGTTTGCGCTGACGACTGTTGAGGTGAGTGCGCAGGCGGCTCCGGCTGCAACCGAAGAGACTGCCGTTGAAGGCACGCCGATGCATCAGGCTATCAAGGAGAAATTCCTCGAAGGCGGTGCGGGGTGGATGGCTCCGATTTTGATCTTTTTGATTCTCGGTTTGGCTATCGCCATCGAGAGGATCATCTATCTGAATCTGTCGGATATTAATTCGAAGAAGTTGATCGCTAAGGTTGAGGCTGCTTTGAAGCGCGGCGGTATCGAGGATGCCAAGAAGGTGGTCAGGGACACTAAGGGCCCCATCGCCTCGATCTTCTATCAGGGTCTGGACAGGTACAACCAGGGGCTGGACAATGTAGAGAAGGCTGTGGTGAGCTACGGTTCGGTTCAGATCGCGCAGATGGAGAGCGGGCTGGTTTGGATCGGGTTGTTTATCGCCCTGTCGCCGATGTTGGGTTTCATGGGTACGGTTGTGGGTATGGTCGAGGCGTTCGACAGCATCCAGGCTGCGGGCGATGTTAGCCCCACGATGGTTGCCGGTGGTATTAAGGTTGCGTTGTTGACCACGTTGGCCGGTTTGATCGCGGCTGTGATTTTGCAGTTGTTCTACTCTTATATCATCTCGAAGATCGACAGCTTGACGATGGATATGGAGGACAGCTCGATCACTTTGGTGGATTTGTTGACCGAGTATAAGAAGTAAGCTGTTATGAGTAAGAAGATTGGAAAAATAATATTGGTTGCGCTTGCCGCGATTGCGTTTATCGCGGTGTTGGTGTGGCTGCTGAGCCCCGAGCCCACCAGTAAGACGATCGCCAACGTCGGGCCGATGTTGGTGGTTGCGGCTTGCTATTTGGGTTTGGCGGCGTTGTTGACCATTGTGTTGACGGCTATGAACCTCGGGAAGAGCAAAGGCGGGAGCAAGTTGGGGTTGATTGTTTTCGGGGCTTTGGTTGTTGTGGCGTTGATTTGCTATTTTGCTTTTGCCAGTGCGTCGCCGGTGACCGGTGCCGACGGAACCGTGTATAGCAATCCGTTCACGCTGAAGATCTCCGACACGATGCTCTACCTCGCCTACATTGCTTTGGGGGGTACTGTTCTGTTTTTGCTTTGGGGAGAGATCCGCAAGGCGTTGAAGTAGCTTTTTTATCACTCCCGAGCCCATCCTCCTTTGCGGGGGGATGGGTGAGGGTTAAGTTAGATTATCATTTATGGAAAATAAGAGAGAGGTAAAAGAGATCAACGCCAGCTCTATGGCCGACATCGCGTTCCTGCTCTTGATCTTCTTTTTGGTTGCCACGACGATGAACGTCGACACCGGGATCACCCGAATGTTGCCGGCCATACCGCTCGAGGAGCAACCCGAGGATGTGAAGGTCAGGGAACGGAATCTGATGTCTATTCTGGTTACTCAGCACGATATGATCGCGATGGACAGGCAGGCGGTAGACATCTCGCAGTTGAAAGATCGCGTGAAGGAGTTTGTGCTCAATCCGCGGGGCGACGTCAATATGCCGGAAAGTAAGGACACTGAGATCGTTTTGCCCGACGGCAGCATCTGGATCTATCCGGTCAGCGAGGGCGTGGTGTCGTTGTTGAGCGACAGGGGTACGAGCTACAATATGTACATTGCCGTGCAGAACGAACTGACCAGAGCTTTCAATGAGATCAGGAACGAGGTGGCGAGAGAGAAGTTCGGCAACGACTTTATGAAGCTCGACGAAGGCGAGAGAGAGGCCGTGACCAAGGCGGTCCCCGCAAAGATTTCGGAAGCAGAACCTAAAAATACGGGAGGAAATTAGGATATGGCAGTAATGAAGAAAAAGAGAAAAGGCGGCATTCCGCCTATCTCGACGGCATCGCTTCCGGACGTGATTTTTATGATCCTGTTCTTCTTTATGATCTCGACCACGATGAGGGATCAGGAGATTATGGTGAAGACCCATTTGCCGGACGCCACGGAAGTATCGAAGCTGGAAAAAAAGCAGTTGGTGAGCTACATCTACATCGGTCAACCCGTCGACAGCCAGCAGGCCCAGTACGGCACCGCCGCACGTATCCAGCTCAACGACTCCTATCAAACGCTGGAAGACATTCTGAACTTCATCGCCTCGGAGCGCGACAAGCTTTCCGAAGCGGACCGTATGGCTATGACAGTGATGCTAAAAGCCGACCGCAACACCCGTATGGGCATTGTGGACGACACCAAGCAGGAACTTCGCAAAGCCAATGCACTCAAAATCAGCTACGCGGCCAACAAAACTATGTCCATCATCGGACAATAGGGTGCCAAGCTGAGAGGGGGGGGCACAGGGGGAGCAGGATAGATGGGCGAGAGTGGGTGATGCGGGGGAGAGACGGGGGAGAGACGGGGGAGAGTGGGAGATGCGGGGGAGAGAGTGGGTGAGCACAGGGGGGAGTGAGGATTGTGCCCGAGATGGAGAGTGAGTAAATTGAATTTCGTCGTCCCTTGCCGCATCGGTGAGGGACGATTTTTTTAAGCAAACCATTAAGTTATGAAAAGAGAAAACATTGTCTTGTTGATAGGTTCCGTTCTTATGATCGTCGCCTATCTGTGTCTGCTGCTTCTGAAAGACGTGGCGAGCGTCGGTGTCATCATTCTGCTGACTGTCGTGGCCTTCATCGGCTCGTGCTCGATGCTGGCCGGAGCTGTGATGCTCAATCGCGCGTGGAAAAAAGCGAGGAAGTAATCGCCCCGCCCGAAACCGAATGTAAAAAAGCCGCTCCCGAAGGAGCGGCTTTTTGCTATCGACACCGGAACGGATCATAGCTTCGGACCGGCGGGAATAAGCGACTTGCCGTGCGGAGTGTCGGTGTACTGCTCGAAGTTTTTGATGTACTTCGCAGCGAGGCTCTTTGCCTTTTCCTCCCACTCCGAAACGTTGCCGTAAGTCTGGCGCGGATCGAGAATGCCCTCCGAAACGTTGTTCAGTTTGGTGGGAACGGTCAGATTGAGGATCGGAATATGGGTCGTCGGAGCCTTTTCGATGCTGCCGTCGATGATGGCGTCGATAATCGCACGTGTATCTTTGATCGAGATGCGCTTGCCGGTGCCGTTCCAACCCGTGTTCACCAGGTATGCTTTTGCTCCGTGCTCCTTCATCTTTTTGGACAACGTGGAGGCATAGACCGTCGGGTGGAGAGTGAGGAACGCTTCGCCGAATGCGGGCGAGAACGAGGGAACGGGCTCGGTGATGCCCCGTTCGGTTCCGGCCAACTTCGAGGTGTAGCCACACAGGAAGTGATATTGCGCCTGCGCATCGTCCAAAACCGACACCGGAGGAAGAACCCCGAACGCATCGGCCGACAGGTAGATGATCTTCGACGCGTGCCCGGCCTTCGACGGAAGAACAATCTTGTTGATAAAGTAGATCGGATAGCTCACGCGGGTGTTCTCCGTCACGCTGCCGTCGGCATAGTCGGGCGTGCCGTCGGCCTTAACCACAACATTTTCCAACAGCGCGTCGCGGCGAATGGCCCTCCAAATGTCGGGCTCGTTCTCCGCAGAGAGGTTGATGGTCTTGGCATAGCAGCCGCCCTCATAGTTGAACACGCCCTTGTCGTCCCAGCCGTGCTCGTCGTCACCGATAAGATAACGCTTCGGGTCGGCCGACAGGGTGGTTTTGCCCGTTCCCGACAGACCGAAGAAGATTGCCACGTCGCCCTTTTCACCCACATTGGCCGAGCAGTGCATCGACGCCATACCCTTCAATGGCAGATAGTAGTTCATCATCGCGAACATCCCCTTCTTCATTTCGCCGCCATACCATGTTCCGCCGATGATCTGAACCTTTTCGGTGAGGTTGAACATCACGAACACCTCCGAATTGAGGTTTTGCTCTTTCCACTGCGGGTTGGTGGTTTTCGAGCCGTTCATCACCACGAAGTCGGGCTCGCCATAGTTTTCCAGCTCATAGTGGCTGGGGCGGATAAACATATTGGTCACGAAGTGTGCCTGCCACGCCACCTCCATAATGAAGCGTACTTTCATTCGTGTGTCGGGATTGGTGCCGCAGAAGGTGTCTACCACATAGAGCTTTTTGGCTCCCGAGAGCTCTTTTTGCACCAGTTTTTTGCAATGGTCCCATACGGGAGCTGAAACCGGCTTGTTTATTGTGCCGTCCCACCAGATATGTTGATCACTCGTAGAGTCTTTGACAATGTACCTGTCCTTCGGCGATCGGCCTGTGAAGATCCCCGTTTTGACTGCCACTGCGCCGGTGGAGGTCACGGTGCCGACTTCGAAGCCGGTGTTTTTGGGGTCGGTTTCGTCCCTGAAAAGTTGCTCGTAACTCGGATTGTGGACGATTTCGAATCCACCTTCGATGCCGTATTGGCTCAAATTAATTTTACTCATAATAATAGTTTTATATGTTTTTTTGGTTATTTTTGTACTTCGATGCAAAGGTACAAAACCTTGTGTGATTTGCCTTATGATTGAAAAAAATATTGAAAAAAGAGAACGAAATTTTTTTTGTAATAATAATGTTTGTATATTTGCACTTGCATAAAGTGCCCATCGGGGTGTTTTGATGCTTTTTATACCTTATATATAATGGGTCGCGGAGTGACCTTTTTGGACTATTAAAAACTATATAAATAAGAACAACAATCAATTATCTAATTTAATTCCTAATTTTTAACGAGTATGAAAAATTTGTTTAAGTTTTTGCTCCTCGGAGCATTTACGCTTTCGCTCGGTGTCGGCTTCGTAGGCTGCAAGAACTACGACGACGAAATCGACGACATCTGCATCGAGATCGAGGCGATGAAGGGTCAGATCGCCGAGCTGCAGAGGCAAATCGGCGGGGATGGTGCTACCTATTTCATCGATGCTGAGCTGGATGGTTCTACCTTGGTGTTGGAGCGGAACGACGGTGCCCCTGTCAGGGTTGACCTTTCGAACTTGGTTAGCGGAGAAGCTAGCTTGCCCAAGTTGAGCGGCAACGCAACCGAAGGTTACACCCTTTCGGTTTGGGATGAGCCCAACGACAAGTGGGTGGATGTTAAGATCCCCACGGCCGACACGCTGTTGAACAAGATCGACATCCTTGGTTGGACCTCGGGTTTCGGCGCAGGCGACCAGACCATTTCGTTGGGTGGTGCTCAGGATGCTGATACCCCGGGTATAGCTACTGCACTCGATGGCGAGTTCGATGGTATCAATGCCACTGGTGTTAGCTATATCGAGCGCGGCGACCCGTTTGTTGTGACCTACTCTTGGTTGGAACAGTTCGATTATGACAAGGACAACAGCGGCGATATGTCGAAAGGCAGCGATGGTATTGAGACTGATGCAACTGACATCTGGAACGAAAACGTTTGGACCGGTGGCAAGCATCGTCCCGTTTTGAAGTCTGTGCTCAACACTTTGGAGGCAGAAAAGAAGGGTATCGTTGTGGAAGTGTTCCCCGCGTCGACCGATATGGAACTCTACACATTCGAGTTGAAGAACAGCGAAGGTGACATTCTTCCTATCACTTGGGGTACTCCCAAGAAGATCAACGGTTTGATGACCACCACCCGTTCGGCTAACGCCAACGCACTGTGGTTCATTCCGGGTACTTATGATGACACTAAGGAGTGGCCTACCGAAGGTGACTATACTGTGAACTACAATACAGATAAGACCCTTACTTCGACTCCTGCCAGTGCTACTGCTGCACGGTTCACCGGTACTCCGCACAAGGGTGTTTATGCGTTCTACTTCAAGGGTGGTGCTAAGGTTTCGGAATACACTCCGTTCCACTTTGCAGTAAACCAGATCGACACCACTTTCGAAGGTCCGGTTGAGACGATTTCTGTTGTAGGTGATGAAGAAGATGTTGCTAAGTACAGCGCGACAGGTTCGACTAACGACAATCCTCCTCACACTGGTGGAGGCGATGGCGAGGTTCAGGGTTACTATACTGTTAAGGCTCGTGCCTGGTATGAAGTTTCGGCGTTCGGTGCAAATGCTGCTGCCGATGCCGCAAACGAAAGCGACAAGGTTGTTGACTATATCCTCGACCTCGACGAAGAGGAATTGGAAAAGGATGAATTCCAAGTTGAATTGAGCTCGGACAAGACCGCGTTTAGGGTTAACCGTATTCCGGATAACCTGACGATGGCTATGTTCGATATCCGTGTTTACAAGTTGACGGTTGATGGTACGATCTACACCGAAGACGTCAACATCTATCCGTTCCGCGAAAGCGTTAAGTGGGTTAAGAGCTTGGGTGATTATTTCGTGAATGACGTGAATACCAAGGGTGTTGCTGCTACTTCGGGTGACAACAAGACCAAGATGAGCCAGAAGATGGTTGTCGACTTGGACGAAATGTTGACCTGGTTGTCTGGTCAGACCTACGACGTGTCGAACTACAAGAACTTGTGGCAGGACGACGAACAGGGTGCTAAGAGCTACCGTATCTCTAAGTTGGTCATCACCGACGACGGTGGTATCGGTGCAGGTAGTGTGAAGGGCACCTATGAAGGCGCCGCACTCGACTTGTGGGTTGAGGCATTGGGTGATAACGGTGGTGACATCGCTTTCTTTGCGGAAACTGCTGATGCGGTGAATTACAAAGAGGACGGTACTGGTACCAGCGTTCGGTTGTCGACTACTATGGCGACCGGTACGGTATGGAAAGCTCACTCGATGGTGTTTGCTCCGCCGTATGCTATTGAAGGCGATGCTACGAATGCAGGTGACGTTTGGCCGTATAACATCACTCACCTCGAAAAGCCTGACTTGGTTAGTGATGTGTGGGAGCCCGCGTTCGAAATCGGCTCGAAGTACACCGTTACTTACGATTTCCTGGATGAAGATGACAACGTCCTCACCCAGATGGAATTGAGCTTCACGCCGCGCATCCCCGACTTGGGTAAGATGGTTGAAAAGCAGGCCGGTCAGCGTTGGAATGCCGATCAGACCGTATTGCGGGCCTTCTACAAGGATCCGGAATACTTCTCGTTCCCGGAACACAATGACGGTGCTGGCGCTGGTGCAGCTGCACGGGACGGTGGTAACCGCTTCGCAGGTTTGTTGGTTGCTGTGAATGGTACCCGTTACGACATCGCTGTGAGCGAGTACACTGGTCACTATTCGGATGGCAAAGCTAATGCAGGTTTGGCCGGTGGTGACGGTGGTTTCAGCAAGCTCGGTGGCGAAGGTACCGATACCGAATGGGCTAACCTGGCGTTTGCTTTGCCGAGGATCGCAACCGGTGTTGACACTGATAAGACCGTTCAGAAGATCGGTGGTCAATTTGTTGACAACACCACCGTAGCTGAGGCTTTGGTGGTTTATCCGACCGAAACAAATACCGGTTGGGTTGTGGCAACAGCTGACTTGAATGATAGTACTAACGGCACTACTGACTTCACCCCGAAATACGATGCATACTTTACTGCTGCCGCGGCCGCGGCTTATTGGACAGGTCGTAGTGGTGCTGCCGATATGGCAAGGGACAATATCTTCACTTTGCAGGGTCAGTTCCTTGAAGTAGCCGAAGTTAACAACGGTATCGACTGGGACAAGAGCGACGTCCACGGTTTGGGTGATAACGACGGTGTAGGTGAAGCAAATGCTGGCATTTTGGTTCCGATCGAATTGGTGAGGATGTACGACGCGGCTGGCTTGTTGGTCGGTGATAACGCTCCGGTCAAGACGCAGTTGAATGCACTTCCCTATTCGGCAGATGCTTACGGTCAGGAAGTGAATGTTGAGATCGGTTTGAACTACCTCGATGTATATGCATTGAAAGATAAGGAAAACTTCAAGATCAAGATGATGTCGGCATTGCGCGAAGGTACCATCATTCCGTTCTCTAACGGTGCGGCTGTTGATGAAATCGAACTGGAACCTGCGGGTGGTGTGTTCGTATTGGACAACAGCAAGATCAAAGGTATCAAGTATAGTGACTTGGAGAGCACCAATCCTTCTGCTCAGTACAACATCTTCTCGGTGTACAATGCTGGTTTGGACGAGTTTATATTCGACTACACTTACGTGGCAGAAGTTGAGTTCCTCAAGCCGACCGACCTGGTGGCTTCGAACGACTACTACTTCGTTGGTTTGGACAAGATCACTACTCTGGCTTCGCCAGTTGTGGAAATCACTGGTGACAACGATGATGCGGATGCTACGATTCCCGATGAGTCTTGCTTGTTCATCAAGCCGGGTAACACCTCACAGGATATTCACACTACGCTTCTTGTGCGCGTTACCGACCGCTTCGGTAGGGTATTGCAAGTTCCTGTGCCCATCTTCATCAACAACGACGGTTCGGTTGCTCCGGTTAACCCCTGATCGTAAAGATGTAGTTTAATAAAAGAGAGTGGCTCCCACATTGGGGGTCACTCTTTTTTTTGTTATATTTGCACGTATTTAATCCAAACAGAAAAAATCATGGCGAAAAATAGGCGCAAAGAGCTGGCAGGGGTCAACAACCTGTTCGAAGTGAGTTGGGAAGTGTGCAACAAAGTCGGAGGTATCCACACCGTCGTGGCCACCAAAGCACTCGTGGTGGGCAAAGAGTTGGGCGATAACTATATTTTGATAGGCCCCGACATTCATCGCGAAGGGGGCAATGCCGAATTTATGGAGGATGCCGACCTGCTCAAAGAGTGGCGGCAAACCCTCTACCATCAGGGCATCAGGGTGCGGGTCGGACGGTGGAAGATCGAAGGCGAGCCTATCGTCGTGCTGGTGGATTTCACGAGCCTGTTCGCCAAAAAAGACGATGTGCTGAAATTCCTGTGGGAGAGCTATAAGGTCGACAGCATCAGCGGGCAGTGGGACTACATCGAGCCGGTGCTGTTCGGATACGCCGCGGGACAGGTCATCGAGAGCTATGTGTTGACCTTTTGCAAGCCCACGGATACGATTGCGGCGCATTTCCACGAGTGGATGACGTCGAGCGGGGGGTTGTATTTGCGCAAGAATGCGCCGCGGGTGGCGACGGTTTTCACCACTCACGCGACAGTGATGGGACGCAGTTTGGCGGGGAACGGATACCCGTTGTATAGCGAGTTGGCGGGGTTCAATGCCGACGAGATGGCGCGACGGTTTAATGTTGTGGCGAAGCACTCGTTGGAGAAGACGGCGGCGCACTTTAGCGATGGTTTTTTGACGGTGAGTGACATAACGGCCCAGGAGTGTAAGCATTTGCTGGGTCGAGAGGTCGATTTGGTGACGCCGAACGGGTTTGAGGACGATTTTGTGCCGCGGGGCGAGGAGTTTGAAACGAAGCGAAAGGCCGCGAGGGCTAAAATGATAGATGTTGCCGAAAAGTGCTGGGGGACGAAGTTCGAGAAAGAACCGCTGATTGTCGGCACCAGCGGGCGTTATGAGTATCGCAATAAGGGGCTGGATGTGTTTTTGGAGTCGTTGAAGAAGTTGGCTGGCGGGGACAGGGAGATTTTGGCTTATATCACTGTTCCGGCGGGGAACGACGGCCCTCGCGCGGGCTTCGGGGATGGGTATGACATAAGATGGGCGACGCATTATTTGAGCAATCCCGATTGGGATCCGATTGTGAACAGCGTGAGGGGGAGTGTGTTGGAGTCGCCCGAAAGCAGGGTGAAGATTGTGTTTGTGCCGACCTATTTGGATGGTGCGGACGGGATTTTCAATCTTCATTATTATGAGCTCTTGATCGGGATGGATATGACGGTTTATGCGTCGTACTATGAGCCGTGGGGGTATACGCCGTTGGAGAGTGTGGCTTTTTCGGTGCCGACGGTGACCACGACGCTGGCCGGTTTCGGTGCTTGGGCGCGGGGTGAGTGGGCTGAGAACGAGGGGGTCAGGGTTGTGGAGCGGGGGGATGAGAACGACGAGGAGGTTGTGGAGAGCATTGCCGGATTGATAGCTGAGTTTTCTGCTAAAAATTCCAGGCAGGTGGAGAAGGCGCGCGGCGATGCGAGGGCGTTGGCGGACAGGGCTGAGTGGGAGAAGTTTGTGGAGTACTATAAGCAGGGTTATGCCCGTGCGGCGGCGAATGCGGCGGAGCGGTTGGGCAGGGTCGATTATGGACAGATGCGACAGGAGCGTCGGATGACGGTTCAACAGCCGTGGGACAGCAATGCTCCGAGCTGGACACGGTTGATGGTGGAGAAGAATTTGCCGGAGAGGTTGCGGGCGTTGGAGGTTATTTCGCGCAATTTGTGGTGGTCGTGGACGTTGGATGCCCACGAGTTGTTTATGGGGATCGACCGCGATTTGTGGTTCGAGATCGAGCGGAACCCGATTGCTATGTTGGATCGTTTGAGTTATAAGCGGTTGCAGGAGTTGGAGAAAGACGAGGCGTTTTTGGCTAAGTTGGATGCCACTTATGCCGCGTTGAAGACCTATATGGCCGAGAAGAAGAGCCAGAAGGGGCCTAAGATCGCTTATTTCAGTATGGAGTATGGGCTGCACGCTTCGTTGAAGATATATTCGGGGGGCCTCGGGATATTGGCGGGTGATTATTTGAAGGAGGCGAGTGACAGGAATGTGCCGATGGTTGCGGTTGGGTTGCTGTACAGGTATGGCTATTTTACTCAGAAGCTGTCCAGTGCGGGGGCTCAGGAGGCGACTTATGAGGCGCAGAATTTCTATAAGTTGCCTATCCAGCCGGTGAGGGATGCGGCTGGTAATTGGGTGAGTGTGGGGGTGTCGATGCCGGGGAGGAATGTGACGGCCAGGGTGTGGAAGTGCGAGGTGGGGAGGACCGATCTGTATTTGCTGGATACGGACCACGAGTTGAATTTGGATGAGGACAGGAGCATAACGCATCACCTTTACGGTGGGAATTGGGAGAATCGGTTGAAGCAGGAGATGCTGCTCGGGCTGGGGGGCATCAGGGCGTTGAAGGCGTTGGGGATCGAGCAACAGGTTTATCACTGCAACGAGGGTCACGCGGCGTTTATCGGCATCGAGAGGGTGAAGAATTTGATGGCCGAGCAGGGTTTGAGCTATGCCGAGGCTTATGAGGTGGTGAGGAGCAGTTCGTTGTACACCACACATACGCCTGTTCCGGCGGGTCACGATGCGTTCGATGAGTCGATGATGAGGCAGTATTTGCCCCATTTTGCCGACATTTTCGGCATCGGTTGGGATAAGTTTATGGACTTGGGACGTGCTGTGGCGGGCAATTATGGCGAGAAGTTCTCGATGAGTGCGCTGGCTTCGCGTCTTTCGCAGGAGGTGAATGGGGTGAGCTGGCTGCATGGCGAGGTGACGAAGGATATTATGGGCGATTTGTGGCCCGGGTATTATAAGGACGAGTTGCACGTGGGCTATGTGACTAACGGGGTGCACTATCCGACGTGGACGGCGTCGAACCTTCGGAGGCTGTATTCGGAGTATTTTCCGGATGGGTTCGGTTTCCCCAACCACAATAAGGCGGCTTGGCAGGGGGTGAAGAATATCGACGACGGCAGGTTGTGGGAGGAGCGTATGGTGTTGAAGAACAGGTTGGTCAAGACGATAGATAAGCGCATTGCCGATCCGGGCCAGGCGCGGTTCGAAAGTCCGGGCCACGTGGTGAAGGTGCGAGAGATGCTTTCGCAGGAGGTGCTCACGATCGGGTTTGCCCGTAGGTTTGCAACCTATAAGAGGGCCCATTTGTTGTTCCGTAATCTCGAAAGGCTGGCGGCGATTGTCAATAATAAGGAGCGGCCGGTGCGGTTTGTTTTTGCTGGCAAGGCGCACCCCAACGACAAGCCCGGGCAGGATTTGATTAAGCGCATCGTGGAGGTGAGCAATATGCCGCAGTTTGTGGGGAAAGTGATTTTCTTGCAGAATTACGATATGGAGTTGGCGCGGCGGATGGTTCAGGGGGTCGATGTGTGGTTGAACACTCCCACGCGGCCGTTGGAGGCGAGCGGAACGAGTGGCGAGAAGTGCGTGATGAACGGTGTTTTGCAGTTCTCGGTGCTGGACGGGTGGTATGTAGAGGGGTATAGGGAGCGTGCGGGGTGGATGCTGCCGATGGAGCGGACCTATAACGACCAGAGTTTCCAGGATGAGCTGGATGCCGAGATGATTTACAACATCATCGAGCAGGATATTGCGCCGCTGTATTACGACCGTGGGGGCGATGGGGTGCCGCACAGTTGGTTGGAGTGGGTGAAGAATTGCGTGGCCGATGTGGCATCGAATTTCACGACCAATCGGATGATGGAGGACTACGAGACGCGGTTTTATAATAAGTTGGCGGAGAGATCGGCGTTTGTCGATGCCGACAATTTCGAGAAGGCGCGTTTGCTTGCGGCCTGGAAACAGCGGGTCGAGGCGGCTTGGGGCGATGTGAAGGTGTTGGAGGTTAAGAGGTTCGATTTGGACAGGGAGCAGGTGATGGTCGGTGGGAGTTATGGGATCGAGGTGACGGTGGATACGGCTTCACTTTCGGCCGACGATATCGGGGTGGAGTTTGTGATCGCTTCGCAGATCGAGTCCGGCCAGCCGGTGAAGGTTGTGGAGCGGGGCGAGATAGGGTTTGTTCGGAGCGAGGGGAGTGTGGCGGTTTATGCGGTGGATATGGTTCCTTCGGAGACGGGTTCGTACGATTTCGCGATAAGGGTTTATCCCAAGAACGATTTGCTTGCATACAGAATGGACCTGCCACTTGTGAAGTGGGCGTAAATATTGGGCGGTAAATTTTGCCGCCCAATATTTTTTTACTATATTTACGGAGCCTTATTAAATAAATGTGAGAGATGTCGGTTTTGAGGTTTGACAAGCAGAGTCTGGGAAATCTGGAATATTCGTTGAAGCGCGAAATGCTGGCGACGGATCGCAGCGGGGGATATATGTCGACAACGATAGTTTGTTGCAACACGCGAAAATATCACGGGTTGGTGGTGTGTCCCAAGGATAGCGAACAGGAGGATTATGTCCTCCTTTCGTCTTTGGACGAGACTGTGGTGCAGCAGGGTCAGGCCTTCAATTTGGCTATCCATCGTTTTCCGGGCGTTTATGAGCCGCGGGGCCATAAGTACATCACCGATTTCGATTATACACCCTGTCCCGCTATCACTTATCGGGTGGGGGGTGTTGTCCTTAAAAAGGAGCTGTTGTGGGTGCATAACCGGACCCAGTTGTTGGTGAGGTATACGCTGTTGGAGGCCACGAGCGATACGGTGTTGAGGTTGAGGCCGTTTTTGGCTTTTCGGAATAAACACTCGGTGGGGCAGGCCAATATGTTTGCCGACGGTGGGGCATATTCTGTTTCGGGTGGGGTGAGGTGCCGGTTGTATCCCGACTTTCCGTGGTTGTATATGCAGGTCGACGGGGGGTCGGAGTTTGTTGCGGGGGCGGATTGGTACTATAAGTTCGAGTATTTGGAGGAGAAGGAGCGGGGTTATCCGTTCGAGGAGGATTTGCTGACGCCGGGTTATTTCGAGTTCCCGATCAAGAGGGGACAGAGCGTGGTGTTTTCGGCCGCTCTGGAGCAGATGGGCGATGATTTGGGCGAGCAGTTTGCCGAGGAGTTGTCGCGAAGGAGCGATAAGAAAGATTTCATTTCGTGTTTGGAACATTCGGCGCGGCAGTTTATTTCGCGGCGGGATGGTCGTACGGAGGTTGTTGCGGGTTGGCCGTGGTTTGGAAGGTGGGGCAGGGACACTTTTATCGCTTTGCCCGGGATCACTTTGAGTCGAGGCGATGTGGATAGTTGTGTCGAGGTGGTGAACACTATGACGTCGGAGATGCGGGACGGGTTGTTTCCCAATATGGGCGAGGCTTATAATTCGGTGGATGCGCCGTTGTGGTTTTTTTGGACGTTGCAGCAGTTGGAGCAGCACTTGGGGGCGAAGAAGATTTGGAAGGATTATGGGGAGAAGATGAAGGGGATCGTCGATGCTTATGTGCGTGGGGTGGGTGGCAATATCGGTGTGGGGGAGAATGGGTTGGTTTGGTCGGGTCATCCCGATTTGGCGATGACGTGGATGGATGCGGTGGTGGATGGAAGGCCGGTGACGGGCAGGGAGGGGATGCAGGTGGAGATCAATGCACTGTGGTATAATGCGGTTTGTTATAGTGTCGAGCTGGCTCGGCAGTTTAAGGATAAGTGGTGGGAGGGTTATGCCGAGTTGCCGGATAAGATAAAGGGTTCGTTTTTGGAGACTTTTTGGGATGAGGCGAAGGGCTATTTGGCCGATTATGTTAATGACGGGGTGCAGAATATGTTTGTTCGGCCCAACCAGGTGATTGCGTGTTCGTTGCGGTATAAGATGCTGGGTGAGGAGCAGTTGCTCAGTGTGTTGTTGACGGTGAAGAGACATTTGTTGACGCCGAAGGGGTTGCGGACGTTGAGTCCTCAGAATCCGCTTTACGAGGGTCGTTATGAGGGCGATCAGCCGACGCGGGATCGGGCTTATCATCAGGGGACGGTTTGGCCGTGGTTGCTGGAGCACTATGTGGCGGCTAATTTCGACGTGTTGGGTGAGTCGTTTTTGGAGAGGGCGCGGGAGATTTTGGCGGGGTTCGAGGAGGATATTTCGAGTTATGGGATCGGGTCGATAGCGGAGATTTATGACGGCGATCCGCCCCATTGCCAACGTGGGGCCATTTCTCAGGCCTGGAGCGTGGGCGCAGTGCTGAGGATCCACGAGGCAATTACGAATTACGAGATGAAGAATTCTGTGCAGGGGAAATAATTTTCAATTTGGACAAGCTATGCGAGTATTGATGTTTGGTTGGGAGTTTCCGCCGCATATAGCGGGGGGGTTGGGAACGGCGACCTATGGGTTGACCAGAGGCCTGGCCAAGCACGGTGTGGAGATTAAGATGGTCGTCCCGAAGGCGTATGGAGATGAGGATCAGCGGTTTGTCAGGGTGGTTAATGCGTCGGATGTGGTGACGCGGTTCGGCGATGTGAGGTATCGGGATGTGTGGGACCGGATGAGCTTTATCGAGATCGACTCTAATCTTATACCATATTGTTCGCCGGAGGAGTGGGAGTGTAAAAAAGAGGCTTGGAAGAGTGGCAAGGCTTATGAGGGGACCGATTTATGGGAGGGACGGTTCAGCTTTTCGGGACGGTATGGCGAGAATTTGATGGAGGAGGTGGCTCGTTATGCTATGGTTGCGGCGCGGGTTGCGGAGGAGTTGCAGGGGCAGTTCGATGTTATTCACGCTCACGATTGGTTGACCTATTATGCGGGGATTGCGGCTAAGGCGGTGAGTGGTCGGCCGTTGGTGGTGCATATGCACGCCACGGAGTATGACCGGAGCGGGGAGAACGTCAATCGGATGGTTTACGATATTGAAAAGGCGGGTATGGAGGCGGCGGATCGGGTTATTGCGGTGAGCAATTTGACGCGCAATATTGTTATCGAGAAGTATGGCATTGCGGCGGAGAAGGTTGTGGCGGTGCATAATGCGGTGCGGTTTGCGTCGAGCACTCCGGAGGATGTGGAGCGGGGGGTTGAGGATAAGATTGTTACGTTTTTGGGCAGGATCACTTACCAGAAGGGTCCCGATTATTTTGTTGAGGCGGCGGCTAAGGTGTTGAAGCGGGTGCCTAATGTGAGGTTTGTGATGGCTGGGAGCGGCGATATGATGAACCACGTGGTGAGGCGGGTGGCGAAGTTGGGGATTGCGGACAGGTTCCATTTTACGGGATTTTTGAAGGGCGACGATGTTCAGAAGATGTTTATGCTCAGCGACGTTTATGTGATGCCGAGCGTGAGCGAACCTTTTGGGATTTCGCCGTTGGAGGCTATGCGGAGCAATGTTCCGGTGATAATTTCGAAGCAGAGCGGGGTTGCGGAGGTTTTGGAGTATGCGGTGAAGGTGGATTATTGGGATGTGGATGCGTTGGCGGATGCGATTTATGCTTTGGTGGAGTATCCGGCTTTGAGTTCTATGTTTTCGGAGAAGGGTTTGGAGGAGGTTACGGGGTTGAAGTGGGATAATGCGGCGGCGAAGGTTAAACGAGTTTATGAAAGTGTGATATAATGAAGACGGTTTGTTTTTATTTTCAGGTTCATCAGCCGATGAGGCTTCGACGTTATCGCTTTTTCGATATGGGAAGGCATCATAATTATTTGGACGATGCGGCGAATCGGTCGATTATGCAGAAGGTGGCCAGAAGGTGCTATTTGCCGATGAATGCGTTGCTGTTGAGGCTGATTGAGAAGTTTGAGGGGCGGTTTCGGGTTACTTTTTCGATTTCCGGTTCGGCGGTGGAGCAGTTTAAGAGTTTTGCGCCGGAGGTGTTGGAGAGTTTTCGGAAGTTGGCTGCGACGGGGTGTGTGGAGTTTTTGGCGGAGACTTATTCTCATTCGTTGTCGAGCTTGGCCAATATGGATGAGTTTCGGAGCGAGGTGGAGAGACATCGGGCTATGGTGGAGCAGGAGTTCGGGCAGACTCCGCGGGCGTTCAGGAACACGGAGCTTATCTATTCGGACGATATTGGGGCGGAGGTTTCGAAGATGGGGTTTGGTACGATGCTGGCCGAGGGGGCTAAGCACGTGTTGGGGTGGAAGTCGCCTAATTATGTTTATAGTGGCGGCAGTTTGAGGTTGTTGTTGAGGAATTATAAACTTTCGGACGATATTGCTTTTCGGTTTTCCAATCGCGAGTGGAGCGAGTGGCCGTTGACGGCACAGAAGTATGTGGATTGGGTGAGTGAGGGTGCGGGCGATGTGACGAATTTGTTTATGGATTATGAGACTTTCGGGGAGCATCAGTGGGCGGATAGCGGGATTTTTGACTTTTTCGAGAGGTTGCCGGGTGTGATGTTGGACAGGGGGTTGGAGTTTGCTACGGTGAGTGAGGTGGGGTACGAGTCGGTTGGGTCGTTGTCGTGTCCTCACCCGATGAGTTGGGCGGATGAGGAGCGGGATGTGACGGCGTGGTTGGGCAATGAGTTGCAGGACGAGGCGTTTGGGAAGTTGTATGGGTTGAGGGAGAAAGTTTTGGCGGTGGATGATGCCGATTTTTATTTTGTTTGGCGGTTTATGCAGAACTCGGATCACTTCTACTATATGGCCACGAAGTGGCTGAGTGATGGGGATGTGCACACCTATTTCAACCCTTATGGCTCGGCTTATGAGGCGTTCATAAATTATATGAATGTTTTGGCGGATTTCAGCATTGAACTCGATCGAAAGTTAGAAGATAAGAACTAAGAACTAAAAACTAAAAACTGGGCTACGCGACGCGAGCTACGCAAAGCAAAGCAAAGTCGAAAGGAATAGTTATATTTGCAACGACATATTGAGTATTAACAACTTTTTTCTCACAGTAAACTAAGGAACCGCCATCAGGCGGTGTTTCAAAAAGGGGATTAAGGTTGCTAAGCTCGGAGTTGGCTTTGGTGCAGATTGTGCCAAAGCAACTTCGGGTGTGGAGCAATCTTCCTTTTGGGGTTTCCTTAGACCTGCTGTGAGGGATTGTAAACCACACCTTTTTTATGAAAACTTATGATGTTTTGGGGTTCGAGTACTTGATGGAGGGGGATTGGATCAGGATGTATGACCACGAGCCCGGCAGATGGCGAATCGAAATTGCTGAGGATGGAGCTTATCGCGATGTGTGTTTCCGTGGCAATGGAGAGTTGCTGAGCGGCCACGGATTCTGGCGGGATGGGATGTTCTATCTGAATGAAGAGCAGAGATTGATTTTGAACTAATCGACTTGCGGAGTCGAGCTATCTGTCTAAAATTTTCCCCAGCGGGTTTAGTTGGGCGTGGTCGGTGAGGTCGATCTGGATGGGCACGACCGCAACATAGCCGTTTGACAGGGCCCACTCGTCCGTGTCTGTCGCCTCCGGTTCGTGATTGATGAATTCGCCCGTCAACCAAAAATAATCCCTGTTCGCGGGATTTTGGCGAATGAAGAACTCCTCTTTCCAATAGCCGCGGGTTTGGCGGCACACTTTGATTCCCTTGATGGCTTCGGGCCGCAGACGGGGGATGTTGACGTTCAGACAGAGGGGCAGGGCGATGTTTCCGCCCAGAATGTTGTCCACAATTTCGCGGGCGATGTTTCCGGCGGCTTCGAAATCGGCGTCCAGTGAGTGGTCGTCCAGCGAGAAGCCTATCGACGGGGTGTCGTAGAAACTGCCCTCGATCGCCGCGCCCATTGTGCCCGAGTAGAGGACGTTGATGGCGGCGTTGGAACCGTGGTTGATGCCGGAGCAGATAAGGTCTAACTTTTTGCCGACGATGAGGTGGTCAAGAGCCATTTTTACGCAGTCGACGGGGGTTCCGCTGCAGGCGTAAACCTCTAAGCCGGGCTCTCGCCGGACTTCGCGCAGGAAGAGTGGCGAGGACATTGTTATTGCGTGGGCCATCCCGCTTCGTGTGCTTTCGGGAGCTACGACGACGATGTGGCCCAGAGGGCGCATCACTTCTATCAGCCTCTCCAATCCTTTCGCCCCGACGCCGTCGTCGTTGGTCAGAAAAATCAAACGTTCCGCCATAATTTTTTCTCAATTTTCAGATGACAAAGGTACAAATTTTATAGATTGCCGCGTTACGCTGATGCGTTCCTCGCAATGACGATGCGAAAAAATTCGTAATTCGTAATTCGTAATTCGTAATTTTTATATATCTTTGCGGCTCCAACCGCTCGGGAGACGCGCCGATGTTGGAGGATTGGAATAAAAAATTTTTAGAGAAATGAATAAGGAGCAATTGATCAAAGTGGCCCAGGAGGCTATGTGGCCTGTTAAGGAGGTGCCCGAGTTTAATTCGGGGGACACCATCACGGTGACGTATAAGATTATCGAGGGCAATAAGGAGCGTTTGCAGTCATTCCGCGGGGTTGTTATCCAGATTAAGGGCTCCGGCGTGACCAAAATGTTCACCATTCGCAAGGTGTCGAACGGGGTTGGCGTGGAGAGGATTTTCCCGCTCTATTCGCCTCATATCGACTCCATCGAGGTTAATAAGCGGGGTGTTGTCCGCAGGGCGAGGATCTATTACCTCAGGGGCTTGACGGGCAAGAAGGCCAGGATCAAGGAGAAGAGGGTTACGAAGTAAAAATTAAAAACGGCTGGCGAAAGCGAGCCGTTTTTTTTTATATATTTGTATCGTTATGATGGTAAAGATTTTGCTTGTCGTGTCGATGCTGTTGCAGTTGGTGGCGACGGTGTGGGCTGTAGGGTTGGTGCGCAAGACCAAGTTCAACTCGGTGTGGATACTGTTTAGTGTCGCTTTGTTGATTATGACGGCGAGTCGGGTTTTGCAGTTTGTCCACTTTGTGCCGCGGGGCGGGAGCTCGCCGTGGTTTGTCACGATGGTGTGGATCGACATTGCCATTTCGTTGTGTATGAGTTTTGTGTTGTTTAATGCTCGGCGGTTGGTGGAGTATGTCGACAGGCTGATTTTTCAGAGGACGCTGACCAGTAAGCGGATATTGTCGGCCACGCTGCGGACGGAGGAGAAGGAGCGGATCCGGTTTTCGAAGGAGCTTCACGACGGGTTGGGGCCGTTGTTGTCGAGTGCCAAGATGTCGCTTTCGGCTTTGGGCGAGATGTCGGCCCAGAATGGCGAGATTGTCGAGGGGACGCGGCACGTGATCGACGAGGCGATCCGCAGTTTGAGGGAGATTTCGAATAATCTCAGTCCTCACGTTTTGAACGAGTTCGGGTTGGGCCGCGGGGTTGGGAACTTTGTGGATAGGTTGGCGGGGTTGCACGATATGAAGATCGAGTATCGGACAAATTTGAGTGGGGAGCGGTTCGACACGGATGTGGAGGTGATACTTTATCGGGTGATTTGCGAGTTGGTGAACAATTCGTTGAAACATTCGGGGGCGCGCGGGGCTAAGATAGAGTTGGATTATGATGGTGGGAATATTATGCTCGATTATTCGGACGATGGTTGCGGGTTTAGTCCGGTGGCTGTGGAGGGTGTGGGAATGGGTTTGAGCAATATTGCTTCGAGGATCGGGACGTTGAACGGGGAGTTGGATATTGTTTCGCGCCGCGGTGAGGGGATGCGGGCGCGGGCTCGGATTAGTCTTTCGAGAAATGGTTGATATTTTTTTGGTCGACGACCATCGGCTTTTTCGCGATGGGTTGCGGCGGCTTTTGTCGGCTGATGCGCGTTTTCGCGTGGTGGGAGAGGCTGGGAGCGGTGAGGAGTTTTTGGAGCTGTTGGGGGACCCTAATTTGGTCTTTATGGATATAGATATGCCTGGAATGGGGGGCATCGAGGCGACGCGAAGGGCGTTGGAGACGCATCCCGACTTGAAGGTTGTCGCTTTGTCGATGCACGGGGACGAGGAGTTTTATCGGCCGATGATGGCTGCGGGTGCGGTCGGATTTCTTCCCAAGGATTCCACTATGGAGCAGGTTGTGGCTACGGTTTTAGGGGTGGTGGATTATAAAGGCGCGCCGGTTCGGGAGCTTTCCGAACGCGAGAAGGAGGTGCTTCCTTTGATATGCCAGGGGCTTTCGACTCAGCAGATCGCTCAGCGGTTGTTCATTTCGCCGCGCACGGTGGATAAGCACCGCGCCAGTATTCTCGACAAGACCGGTTGTCCCAATACCGCCTCGCTGGTGGTTTGGGCGGTGCGAGGCGGGCTTTACAGTTGATAGAGATACCTGCGGATGCTCTTTTTTGGGGTTTTTTCAAATTCTGTTGGGTAGATAACTATGGAGGCTACCCGCTCGTAGGGGGCCACGAGGGTGTTGAGCTCGGCCAGGTTTTTCTCCATAATTTCGCCTATCGCCTCGTCCACCACGCCCTCCGAGTGGGCGGTTTCATAGTCGGGATAGATCAACGCGGTCAGTTTTCCGTTCCGCTCGACAACCAGCGACTCCATCACCAGATAGAGGTTGTTCAACTTGGCCTCGATCTCTTCGGGATAGACGTTTTGGCCGCTGGGCGACAGGATCATAGTTTTCGATCGACCTCTTATGTACAGGGTTCCGTCGGGGTCCATCGTTCCCATATCGCCGGTGTGGAGCCAGCCGTTTTTGAGCACTTCGCGGGTGGCGGTTTCGTTTTTATAGTATCCTTTCATCACCTGTTCGCCTTTCACTATCAGCTCGCCGGCGACGTGTTGCGGATCGGGCGAGTCGATTTTGGCTTCGAGGTAGCCTTCCAGAACCTTTCCCACCGAGCCAGGCTTGAACTCCGTCCAATAGGTGTAGCTTATCAGGGGGGCGGTTTCGGTCATTCCGTAGCCCACCGTGATGGGGAATTTTATGCGCATTAGGAACTCTTCGGTGTCGGGACTCAGTGCCGCTCCGCCGACGATGAACTGTCCCACTTCGCCTCCGAAGGCGTCCAGAAGTTTTTTGCGAATGGTGGCATAGATGGCTTGGTCGATCAGGGGAAGTTTCAGTGCCAGCCTCATCGGCCCCTTTTCGAGGAGCGGTGCGACCTGTTTGCGATAGACTTTTTCCAACACCAGCGGCACGCAGCAGATCAGATGGGGCTTCACCTCCGCCATCGCTTCCATCAGGATTTTGGCTGCCGGAATTTTGCCCAGCAGCGTCACGTGAACTCCCTCGGCCATCGGACACAGGAAGTCGAATGCACAACCATAGGCGTGGGCGAGCGGCAGGAACGACAAAATCCGGCTACCTTTGAAGTAGATGTGCTGGTCGATGGCAAATTGCACCATTGCCGTCAGGTTGTTGACCGTCAGCATCACCCCTTTGCTGTAACCGGTGGTGCCGGAGGTGTAGTTCAGCAACACAACTGCATCGTTGGGAACGTCGGGATATTTGATGTCTTCGGCCGAGAAGCCCCGCGGGTACGCTTCGCGATAGTGACGGGTTATGTCTTTGCGAAATTTCTGCAAACTGTGGCCTTGGCGTTCGTAGACCAGATGGAAGTCGGTGAGCGAGAAGACAGCCTCCACTTTTTCGACCCTGTCGGGTTCGATGACGTCGAAATAATTATCCCCAACGAAAAGCAATCGGCTTTCGGAGTGGTTGATGATGTGGATTATGTCGTTTGAGTTGAAGTCTTGCAAGATGGGCACGATGGTCGCCCCGTAGGTCATTGCGGCCAGATAGGTGATGCACCAGCGCGGATTGGCGCGCCCCAGCAGGGCAATTTTATCCCCGGGCTTGATGTCGGCTTTTTTGAACAGCAGGTGGAGTTTGGCGATCTCCTTGGCCATCTCATAATAAGAAAAAGTCTCGTTCTTAAAATAATCGGTCAGGGCTGGCAGTTCGCGGTTTTGGCGAAAGCTGGCCTCGTAAATTCTTATCAAATTAACACTCAGCATTTCCGTACAATATAAATCGGTTCGTATCTGAGGCCGAAACGCTGTCGTTCGGCATCGGTTAACGATGCAAGATAGTCAATTTTTTCGACATTCCAACCCGCCGCGGCGAGACGGTCGGCGTAATCGCGGCCGTAGATGCGCCGGTGGTCATATTGACCGAAAACTTTTGTCCGCTCGGCGGGATCGATTATGGTGTCGTCCTCGAAAGTCTCTGCGCGCGTCTCGTCCACCGGCGACAGCAACACGCCCCAACCGCCCTGTTTGGTCACTCGATGGAGTTCGCGCATCGCCTTTCGGTCGTCGCCCACGTGCTCCAACACGTGATTGCACATCACCACATCGAACGAACAGTCGGGGAACGGGATCGCCTGAACGTCCATTTTCACATCGGCGAGCGGACTTTCGAGATCAGCGGTGATATATTGTCGTGATCGCGGCCCGTCTGTCGCGCTTCCTCGTTTCTCGCTCGGGTCCGTGCCGGTATGTACTGTCCCCTCGTTCGCAACTTCGGTCAGCGCAACATCTGCACCACGCTGACGACAATATGGTTTTTCGAGTTTCTGAAATTTTTTGGAAAGACATATTTCCGGCGCGACGTGCAGAAATCTGACATCCCCATCCTGCAAACTCGTCTCCCGCTCCAACCACAGCCACAGCAGCCGATGCCGTTCGAGCGACAGACAGCCCGGGCACAACGCCCCCTTGCGAACATCGACATAGCCATAAGGCAAAAACCGCCGGAACCGCCCGCCGCAAACGGGACACTCCACCCCCTCGCCCCGATACAGCACGCTCACAAGCGGCATTACCCACCGCGCCACGCGCTGCAACAGCGACCGCGGAACCCTATTGAGGATCAGCCGGATCATTGAGCACGTCGCTTACCTCTTTTTCGGCTTTTGCCAATCGCTGTTTGCACCACGCGATGAGCTCGGTGGCCCGGCGGACTCGTGCGGCCAGGGTATCGACATCCATCGAGGCGTCGTTGAACCCGGCCACTATTTTCTCGACCTCGGCAATCGCCTCGACATAACTTTTCGGTTCTTTTTCCATATTTTAGTTATTATTATATAGTCTTCGCCTTAACACTCCCCTTTGCCAAAGTTATATCCATCACCTGCCCCTCCGACAGCTCCGCCGCATCTCTCACCGCGCGGCCGTCGGCACGCACAACGGCAAACCCGAGTGAGAGAATATTCTCCGGCCGCCGCGCCTCGACAATCTCGCCATAAGAGGCCAACCGCTCCGCCAGTAGGGCAAGCATCATCGTCGGACGCTCCGCAAAAAAAGCCCCGAAACCCGTCAGCAAGTTGTTCTCACGCAACAGACGCTCGCTCGAAAGACGCGCAACCTCGCCGCCCAATCGCCCGAGCCGCAGCTCCATCCGCCGCGTCATCTCCACCGCACCCAGCGACACCACCCGCCCGATGCGCTCCAGTCGCAACTTTTCGGCACCCAAAAAATTCTCCGAAAAAGTGGATACCCGAAAATAAAGCCCCTCCAAAAAATCCCACACCTCGCTCAATCCCTCCGCAAGCCACACCGCCACCGCCGTGGGGGTCTTCAATTCCATCGCCGCAACCATATCGACCACGCTCCGGTCCTTGTCGTGACCTATGCCCGTGACGACCGGCAGCGGAAATTGCGCCACGTGCGACGCCAACCGATAACCGTCGAACGCCGACAAATCGCTCGTCGACCCGCCGCCCCGCAGGATAACCACCGCGTCGAACTCATCCGTCCGCTCGGCAATGCGCTCCAACGCCCCCACAATCGACTCCTCCGTAGCCAACCCCTGCATCACCGCCTCGAAATGTTCCACGCGGAACAAATACGGAAATCTGTCCAATTCCTGCAAAAAATCGCGATAACCCGCCGCACCGCTCGCCGAAATGACCGCCACACGTTGCACCACCGCCGGAAAACCGACCGAGCGATTCATATCCCAAACGCCGTCGGAATGCAATTGCGCGATGGTCAGTTGCCGCTGACGCTCCCTCTCGCCCAATGTGTAAGCGGGATCGATGTCGGAAATGGTGAGCGAAAAACCATACAGCTCGTGATAACCCACCGTCGCTTTCACCAAAATCCGCATCCCCGCCTCGATTGCCGAACCGGTCTGGGCACGGAAAATATCGGACATCTTGCCCCACTGCGCCCGCCACGCCACTGCACGAGTAGAAGCACTCGGCACCGCACCCTCGCCCTTCTCCACCAACTCCAAATAGCAATGGCCCGAAGAGCCATTCACCCGAATGTCGGCCACATCCGCCGCCACCCAAACCGGCAACGGAAAAGCCTTTTCCAAAGCCAGCCTGACGGCGGAAAGTAACTCGCCCAAAGACATGTGAGTTTTTGTCGACATCAAACGCAAAGATAATTACGAATTACGAATTTGCGACAAGCCGAAAGCAATAAAAGTTATTTTAATTGCTGAGGCGCGAATGCAAATCAATTTATTAATTACGAATTACGAGTTGCGGAAAAATGTGTAATTTTGCACGATTATGGCAGACAACATTATATTGAGCCGCCTGGACGGTCTGAGGGCAAAGTACGCCGAGGTGGAGGCACAGATGAACGCCCCCGACGCGATGGGCGATATGAAGCGGTTCGTCGCGCTGAACAAGGAGTACAAGGAGCTCGGCCCCATCATCGAGGCCAGCGAACGGTACCGAACCGCCTGCTCCAACCTCCAAGAGGCCAAAGACGTGCTCGCCAACGAGAAGGACGAAGAGTTCCGCGAGTTAGCACGGGGCGAAATTGCCGAGCTGGAGCCGCTCGTCGAGCAGTTGGAGGAGGAGATAAAACTTCTGCTCATTCCCAAGGATCCGCAGGACGACAAGAACGCCATCGTGGAGATACGCGGCGGCGCAGGTGGCGACGAGGCAGCTATTTTTGCGGGCGACCTCTACCGGATGTACACCCACTATATCGAGAATCGGGGGTGGAAGTACGAAGTGAACAGCATCAGCGAGGGAACGAGTGGAGGGTACAAAGAGGTGGTTATCAAGGTGATAGGCCAGGGGGTTTATGGGGTGTTGAAGTACGAAAGCGGCGTCCATCGGGTTCAGCGTGTACCCCAGACCGAAACCCAGGGGCGGGTGCACACCTCGGCGGCGAGCATTGCGGTGCTACCCGAGGCGGAGGAGTTTGACATCGAGCTCAATATGAACGACATTCGCAAAGACACATTCTGCTCCTCGGGCCCGGGCGGCCAAAGCGTCAACACCACCTATTCTGCAATCCGGCTAACCCATATTCCGACCGGCATCGTGGTGCAGTGTCAGGACCAGAAGTCGCAGTTGAAAAACTTCGACAAAGCGTTGGAAGAGCTGCGGACGCGAATCTTTAACCTCGAATATCAGAAGTATCTCGACGAAATCGCCGGCAAACGCAAGACTATGGTGAGCACGGGAGACCGCTCGGCCAAGATCCGCACCTACAACTATCCGCAGGGGCGCGTGACCGACCATCGCATAAACTACACCATCTACAACCTGGGACCATTTATGGATGGCGATATTCAGGATATGCTCGATCAACTCGTTGTGGCCGAAAATGCCGAACGATTAAAGGAAGCTGCATTATGAAAAAGCAAACGCGGCAGGTGAAGTGGATGGTGTTTCTTATTCTTATGCTCCTCGTCGGCGTATGCCTTCGCTGGGCGCACATCCGAAGCGAAGCGGGCGAAGCCATTAGGCAAAGGATGAACTATTTCAAAAACCTGTCCATCAATGCACCCATCTGTTCGGCCAGCGAGCGCGCTTCGGCGGCGGGATCGGAGGCGTAGATCACCCCGCGCGAAGAGTTGACCAAAAGGCCACACTCGCCGTTCATCCCATACTTCGCCACATCTTCCAGACTCCCCCCTTGCGCACCCACCCCGGGAACAAGCAGAAAATGGTCGGGAACAATTTTGCGAACCTCTTCGAGCGTTTCCGCCCGCGTCGCACCCACCACAAACATCATATTGTCCGCCGAGCCCCACGTCTTGGCGGTCTCAAGCACCCGTTGCCACAGAAACTCGCCGCTCTCCAACCGCAACGTCTCAAAATCGTCCGCCGATGGGTTGCTGGTGAGGGCCAGAACCACCGCCCAATCGACGTGCGACAGGAACGGCTCGACCGAGTCCCTGCCCATATATGGCGCAACCGTCACCGCATCGGCCACCCGAGCAAATGCGCGGGCGTACATCTCGCTCGTGTTGCCAATATCGCCACGCTTGGCGTCGGCAATGATGAGCATCTCGGGGTGGTTTTCGCGAATATAGGCACACGTGCGCCCGAACTCTTCCCACCGCCCTTCATAGAACGCCAGATTGGGTTTATACGCCACAGCATACTGATGCGTAGCATCTATAATGCGCTTATTAAACTCAAAAACATCATCCCCGACAGTATCCAATCCGACGCACAAAAAAGACCTCTTACGAAGAATCTGTTCGAAAAGTTGAGCTTTTGTCATATCAATTGGTTTTATACGGCCGTTCTATCGAGGTCAGCTCGTCGTTGGCTTTGGCAATCTTGGCGGCCAGTGATTTTTTGAAAGCCACCAGTTTTTCGCGCAAAGCACCGTCGCCCACAGAAAGTATCTGACAAGCCAAAATAGCCGCGTTCTGGGCCCCGTCTATCGCCACCGTCGCCACCGGAATGCCCGACGGCATCTGAACGATGGAGTACAAAGAGTCCACCCCGTCGATGGAATTAGACGAACGGATCGGCACCCCGATGACCGGCAGCACTGTCGAAGCCGCAACTACCCCGGGAAGATGAGCCGCACCGCCCGCCGCCGCAACTATCACCCCGATGCCCCTGTCCGCCGCCGCTTCGGCATACTGCGCAACAAGTTCCGGCGTGCGATGTGCCGACAGCGCGTGAACCTCGTAAGGCACCTCCATCGAATCCAAAAACCCAAAGGCCGCCTCCATCACGGGAAGATCGCTGGTGCTGCCCATTATTATTCCGACACGTGGTTTCATAATTTTTCACTATTTTTGCGTTTTGCAAAAGTAATGGAAAAAATCGTAAAACTGCACGATAAAGAGTTTCGCACCCTCATTCCCGAAGCCGAGATAGACAGAGCGGTGAGCGAGCTGGCCGACAAGCTCAATGCCGATTATCGCGATCGACCCACTCCGCTGATCCTGGGGGTGCTGAATGGGGCGTTTATGTTTGCCAGCGATCTGGTGAAGAAGCTCGATTTCAATCCCGAATTGTCGTTCGTTAAGCTGTCGTCCTATTGTGGCACCGGTTCGACGGGCAAGGTGAGTGAACTTATCGGATTGAAGAACAATTTGGAGGGGCGACACATCATTGTGTTGGAGGACATTGTCGACACGGGCGAGAGTATGGAGCATCTGCTCAAATCGTTGGAGGGTCATCGGCCGGCAAGTGTCGAGATCGCCACGCTGTTCTTTAAACCTCGTGCTTTTCGGAAAGATTTTGCGGTGAAATACCGGGCTTTGGAGATCGGCAACGAGTTCATTGTGGGCTACGGGTTGGATTACAACGAGTTGGGGCGCAATTTCAGGGACGTTTATGTTGCCGTTGGTTGAGGATTTCTATACCTTGCAGGGCGAGGGTGCGTGGACGGGGACGGCCGCGTGGTTCATTCGGCTGGGCGGGTGTGATGTGGGTTGCAGTTGGTGCGACGCCAAGGAGACGTGGAATCCCAAGATCCATCCGCTGGTGCCTGTCAGTGAGGTTGTGAGTCGGGTCGGGGCGGCAGATGTGGTTGTGGTGACGGGCGGTGAGCCGTTGATGTGGGATTTGGGGGAGCTGACGGAGAGGCTGCGGGCGCGCGGAGTGAAGACGCATTTGGAGACCTCGGGGTCGCATCCGTTTACGGGCAGTTGGGATTGGGTGTGTTTGTCGCCCAAGCGGAAGAACCCCCCTCGGGACGAGGCGTGGGCGCGGGCGAACGAGTTGAAGGTGATTATCGAGACCCCCGAGGATTTGGAGTGGGCGGAAAAATGTGCTGAGAAAATTACGAATTACGAATTACGAATTACGAATTACTGGAGCGAAGCGCAGGAGGCTGCGAACTGCCGCAGTTCAAGCCGAGGCCGTCTCGGGGCGCGGAGGGGAAATCACCCGAGCAAATTTGCGCAGCAACTGCGAGGGAAGTTCGCCCAAAGCGCCCAGGACGAGGCGGGCAAGGCAGTCGTAGGCGACGAAGCGGAAGCGAATAGTTGCGTGTTGTTTTTGCAGCCTGAGTGGAGTCGGCGCGAGGAGATGATGCCGGTTTTGGTGGAGTACATTAAGAAGAATCCGCGGTGGCGAATGTCGCTCCAGGCGCACAAATATATGAGAATACCGTGAGGGTCGTTGCCATAGTGTTGATAATCGTGGTGGTCGTTTTTTTCGGCCGCGATCTGTTCTCGTCGCTCCGGGTGCGCCACGACATCGACGAATTGGAAGAACAACGGCGCGAACTTATGTACAGTATCAGGGACGACAGTGTGTTGCTTCGAAGTCTGGACGATGCCGAGTTTTTGGAACGCTATGCCCGCGAAAATTTCCTGATGCGACGGGATAGTGATTATGTATATATTTTAATTGAAAAATAAATGGCTGACGAAAAGATAATTTTTTCGATGGTTGGGGTGAGCAAAGTGCTGCCCGCCGGTAAAAAGATATTGAACAACATATATCTTTCATTTTTTTACGGTGCCAAGATCGGCATCATCGGGCTGAACGGGAGCGGTAAATCGACCCTGATGAAGATAATCGCCGGACTCGACAAAAGTTTTCAAGGCGAAGTGGTATTTTCGCCCGGGTACAGTGTCGGTTACCTGGAGCAGGAGCCGCAGTTGGACGACACAAAAACCGTACGCGAAATTGTTCAACAGGGGTGTGCGGACACCGTTGCGCTTTTGAAAGAGTATGAACAGGTGAACGAAAAATTTGCCGATCCCGACCTGACGCCCGATGCAATGGACGCCTTGATACAGCGTCAGGGCGAGCTTACGGAGGCGATAGACGCAGTGAACGGTTGGGAGCTCGATGCGGTATTGGAGCGGGCGATGGATGCGTTGCGTTGTCCGGATGGCGACACTCCGGTGAAGACCCTTTCAGGCGGAGAGCGCAGGCGGGTGGCATTGTGCCGACTACTGTTGCAGGAGCCCGATGTGTTGCTTCTGGACGAGCCGACCAACCACCTCGACGCCGAAAGCATCGACTGGCTGGAACAGCATCTTCAGCAGTACAAGGGGACGGTGATAGCCGTGACCCACGACCGCTATTTCCTCGACAATGTTGCAGGGTGGATTCTGGAGCTCGACAGGGGCGAAGGCATCCCGTGGAAGGGAAATTACAGCGAATGGCTCGACCAAAAAAGCAAGCGTCTGGCGCAGGAAGAGAAGCAGGAGAGCAAGCGCCGCAAAACTTTGGAACGCGAACTCGAATGGGTGCGGATGGGTGCCAAAGCGCGCCACGCCAAGAGCAAAGCGAGGTTGGGCGCGTACGACAAAATGCTCAACGAAGACACCAAACAGAAAGAGGAAAAGCTCGAAATCTTCATTCCTAACGGGCCGCGGTTAGGCAATATGGTTATCGAAGCAAAGGGCGTTTCGAAGGCTTTCGGCGACCGGCTACTGTACGAAAATCTGGAATTTTCACTCCCTCCGGCGGGCATCGTGGGCGTTATCGGCCCCAACGGAACAGGCAAGACGACCCTTTTCCGGATGATAATGGGATTGGAAGAGCCGACGAGCGGGAGTTTCAAGGTGGGCGAAACGGTCAAGCTGGCCTATATCGACCAGCAGCACAAGTCGATAGATGCCGACAAGAGCGTCTACGAGGTGATTTCGGCCGATTCGGAGCACGTTATGCTGGGCAATCGCTCGGTTCCGGCCCGGGCCTACGTTTCGCGCTTCAACTTCAACGGGGCCGATCAGGAGAAGAAGTGCGGGGTGTTATCGGGCGGCGAGCGCAATCGGTTGCACCTTGCGTTGGCGTTGAAGGAGCAGGGCAACGTGTTGTTGCTGGACGAGCCGACCAACGATATAGATGTGAACACGCTCAGGGCATTGGAGGAGGGGTTGGACAATTTTGCGGGGTGCGCGGTGGTGATCTCGCACGACAGATGGTTCCTGGACAGGATCGCGACCCATATTTTGAGCTTTGAGGGCGATGGCGAGGTGAAGTTTTTCGAGGGCGGATATTCGGAGTATGAGGATTGGAAAAAGTCCCAGGGCCTCGAACCACGCAAAAAAGTGAGGTACCGCAAGTTGGTGGAATAGGATAATGCAGAACCAGGTCCAAATATTCGATAAAAGTCAGGTTCGCTCCGTTTGGGACGAAGAGCAGGGGAAATGGTGGTTCTCGGTAATCGACATTATTGCCGTGCTGACCGACAGCCCTAATCCACAAACATATTGGAGGGTGCTGAAACACCGATTATCGGAAGAGGGGAATCAAAGCGTTACAATTTGTAACGGTTTGAAAATGCCCGCTCCCGATGGCAAAATGCGTCTTACCGATGTTGCCGATGTCGAGCAGATATTGCGTCTCATTCAGTCCATTCCCAGCAAAAAGGCCGAGCCGTTCAAGATGTGGCTGGCAAAGGTTGGTCGCGAACGGATAGACGAGACGATAGACCCCGAACTCTCGATCGACAGGGCCATTCAAAATTACAGACGGTTGGGCTATTCCGAAAGCTGGATAAACCAACGCATAAAATCGATCGAAATTCGTAAAGGCCTCACCGACGAATGGGACAAAGCGGGCGTAAAACAGGGCGAAGAGTATGCGCTGCTGACCGACCTTATGACCAAAACGTGGAGCGGAATGACCACGAAAGAGTATCGGAAACACAAAAACCTGAAACAGGAAAACCTGCGCGATAATATGACCAACCTCGAACTGGTCATCAATATGTTGGCCGAAGCGACGGCGACCGAGCTGGCGGCAAAACACTCGCCGCAGGGTCTCTACCAAAGTTCGGTCGTTGCGCAAAAAGGAGCCGATGTGGCAAAAAATGCCCGTTTGGAGATCGAGACTCAGGGTGGCGAGGTGATAAGTTCCCGAAATGCAAAACAGATTGGGAAACGTAACGAAATCGAATAACTGATAATGGCACAAAAACCGACTATACCGAAGGGGACGAGGGATTTTTCGCAGGCCGAAACCGCGCGAAGAACCCACATTTTCGACACATGCCGCGCCGTCTTCAACCTCTACGGCTATGCCGCCATCGAAACCCCGGCAATGGAAAACCTGTCCACCCTGATGGGCAAATATGGCGAAGAGGGCGACAAACTGCTCTTCAAAATAATGAACAGCGGCGAAAAAGCGGCCGATCCACCGGAGCGAGGGCTGAGGTACGACCTCACGGTGCCCTTTGCGCGGTACGTTGTGCAGCATCAAAGCGAAATTGTTTTCCCGTTCAAGAGACACCAAATCCAACCCGTTTGGCGTGCCGACCGGCCGCAGAAAGGGCGGTACAGGGAGTTCATACAATGCGACGTGGACGTGATAGGCAGCACGAGCCTGGCGTGTGAAGTCGAACTTATTCAAATCGTGGCCGAAGTCTTTCGTCGGTTGGGGGTCGGTGTCGTTCTGAAGCTCAACAATCGCAAAATACTTGCCGGAATCGCCGAGGTTATCGGCCATCCGGACAGGCTGACCGACATCACCGTGGCGATCGACAAGCTGGACAAAATCGGCATCGAGGCGGTGAGGGAAGAGCTGGCGGGAAAGGGAATCGGTACGGAAAAGTTGGAGCCCGTGCTGGCGTTGGAGGGCTCGTTTGCCGACAAGCTGGATGCCATCGAGAAGATGTTTTCGGCTTCGGAGACAGGTTTTGCGGGGGTGGGGGAGATGCGCGAGGTGTTGTCGATGGTCGGGGAGTTGAGCCTGGATTTGGACATCGAGTTGGACCTGTCGCTGGCTCGCGGGTTGAACTACTATACGGGCACCATTTTCGAGGTCAAAGCGCGTGACTGGGCTATCGGTAGCATCTGCGGAGGCGGGAGGTACGACGATCTGACGGGCATTTTCGGGATGTCGGGCGTGAGTGGGGTGGGCATTTCGTTCGGCGCGGACAGGATTTACGACGTGATGGAGGGGTTGGGATTGTTTCCCCAGGCCGCGACGGGGGGCGTGCGGGTGATGTTTGCCAATTTCGGCGGCGAGTGTATGTTGCAGGCTATGCGGTTGGTTTCGGAGTTGAGGAGTAGTGGGATTGCGGCGGAACTCTATCCCGATCCGGCGAAGATGAAGCGGCAGATGGAGTATGCCAATCGCCGCGGGGTTCTGTTCGTTGCCATTGTGGGCGAAGACGAGTTGGCGGCAGGCACTGTGACGGTGAAGAATATGGTGACGGGCGAGCAGCAAACAATTACGAGTGACGAAATACGAAATACGAGTTTCAATTGATCTCTTTCGCACATCCCTGGGTTTTTTGGTTGCTGGCGATCGTGCCGGTGATGGGGGTGTGGTACCTCTATCGGGGTCGGGTGGGGTTGACCGTCTCCACCGTCGACACCTTTCCGAATATCAGAACGGCGAAATATTGGTTGCGCCACGTTCCGTTCGCACTTTTGTGTGGGGGGGTGGTGTTCATCGTCATCGCCCTTGCGCGGCCGCAGGTGGCCGAGAACGGCAGTTCGAGCACCACCCACGGGATAGATATTGTGCTTGCGTTGGACATTTCGGGCAGTATGTTGGCGCGCGATTTCAACCCCGACCGCATTGCCGCGGCCAAAGATGTTGCCGCCGAATTTATCAACGACCGGCCCAGCGACCGTATCGGGCTGGTGGTCTTTGCCGGTGAGAGTTTCACTCAAAGCCCGCTCACGACCGACAGGGCGACCCTGTTGAACCTGTTGGCGAGGGTCGAGACGGGCGTGGTGGACGACGGAACGGCAATCGGGAGCGGTTTGGCGACGGCCATCAACAGGCTGAAAGATTCGCCCGCAAAGAGCAAAGTGGTGATCCTGCTCACCGACGGCGAGAACAACACGGGTCGGGTGGCTCCGATGACCGCCGCCGAAATTGCGCAAACGCTGGGCATCAAGGTCTACACCATCGGGGTGGGTACCCGCGGCGAGGCTCCCTATCCGATGCGCGACGCGTGGGGAGGCACCGTGATGGTGACGATGCCGGTCGAGATAGACGAAGAAATATTGACCGACATCGCCTCGCTGACGGGCGGAGAGTACTTTCGGGCGACCGACAGGCGTTCGTTGGCCGCCATCTACGAGCAGATAAACCGCCTCGAGACCAGTGAGGTCGAGGTGAACGAATATACGCGCAAGAATGAGGTGTACGGGCGATTTTTGCTGTGGGGCTTGATTTTGTCGATCATCGGGTTTTGTGTTAAATATCTATTTTTGAGGCCGCTTGTTTAGATTTGCAAATATACAGATGTTCTGGTTGCTGACTGCCGTACTTTTGGTGGTCGGGATCTATTTGCTCTCGGGCATTGTGCGGCGCAAAAGGCTCGAAAAATTCGGTGAACAGGGCACCATCGCTCCTTTGATGGAGGGGTACTCTTCGGTACGCTCTGTTGTCAGGCTCGGATTTTTTTGCGTTGCTGTTTCGCTGATGGTGTGTGCCCTGGCGCGGCCGCAGGTGGGGAGCAAGTTGCGCGAAGTGACGGTGAGCGGGGGCGAGCTGATGCTGGCGGTGGATGTGTCCAACTCTATGCTGGCGCAAGATTTTGCGCCCAACCGGTTGGAGCGGACCAAATATGCTATTGGGCGGCTACTCGACGAGTCGGAGCACGACCGTGTGGGGCTGGTGGTCTTTGCGGGCGACGCCTATGTTCAGCTGCCCATCACGGCCGATTACACCGTGGCTAAGAGCTTTGTGGATGCGATTTCGCCCTCGATGGTGTCGCGTCAGGGCACGGCTATCGGTAAAGCCATAGATGTGGCGGCGAGTGGGTTTTCGAGCAGCGAAACATCTTCCAAGGCGATAATTCTGGTTACGGACGGCGAGAATCACGAGGACGATGCCATTTCGGCGGCGCGGAGGGCGGCCGAGCGGGGCATCACCATCTACACCATCGGTATAGGTACTCCACAGGGTGCGCCGATCGAGATCGGGGGCGAGTTGATGAAAGACGAACGGGGCGAGATGGTGGTGTCGAAGCTGGACGAGACGACTTTGCAACGCATTGCGGCCGAAACCGACGGGGCTTATGTCCGCTCGACGGCCCAGAGTGTGGGCCTGGCCGAGATAGTGGGGGAGATTCGCCGCTCGACCGAGGGCGAGCACACGGCGATGATGTTCGATCAGTGGGGCGAGATGTACGCCTGGTTCCTGGGTGCGGGGCTGATTTTTCTGCTCGCGGGCTGGGGCCTTTCGGAACGTGCGTCTGCGCGATTAATCAGATAATTGCCGCGCGCAGGCTATAGCGCAGGTTGGTTGCGAATCGCAGCATTTTAGCCGAGCCGGTACCGCGGCCCCGTGTGGCGATAGGGTGCGGAGGGAAGATCGCCCGACAAATTTTGCGAAGCAAAAGGAGGGAAGCTTGCCCGTAGCACCCAGGCGAAGGATAACCTGCGAAGATTTGCAGCCGATGGAGCAGGAGCAAAAACCGCGTAAGGACAGGGCACAATAGTTGCAGTGAGCGGGAGGTATGTCGCTCGGAAATCTTTTTACCAAAATCTCGAAATTCGTTGCGCCCTATCGGTGGCTGGTGGTGCTGACGCTCGCCCTCACCCTCGTCGGCGCACTCATCGCGCAGGTCAACGCGTGGGTGTTGCGCTATGCCGTCGACCGAATCAGCGTCCTCGAAGGTCTGACGGAGGGGGTCGATGTGCTGGTGTGGATTTCGGTCATTTTGCTGGGCAAGGAGCTGGTCAACTTCTTCGTTCAATATGGCCAAAAGCTCTATGGTGAGAAGCTGCGGATCTTCGTGAGCCGCGATTTGGCGCAGACCGTCATCGAGCGGGTGATGACCTATCGGATGGCCTTTTTCACCACGGGTGGCAACGCGTCGGGTAAACTTCAAACGCGAATAGACCGCGGAATAGAGAGCCTCTCGCGGCTGGTCCAGAACTTTTTTATCGACATCGTTCCGCTCTTTGCCGGCTCGGTCATTGCGCTGGTGATGATGTTTCAGGCCAATTTTTGGGTCGGAATGGTGGGACTTGGCATAGTGCCCATCTATTTTTGGGTGAGCACGGTTCAGGCCGGAAAGCTGAAGGGCAAGCGGCGCAACATTCGCGACCTGCGCGAAACCAAAAGTCAGGGCATTCTCGGAATTTTCGACTCCATCACCGTCATCAAATCGTTCACCAGCGAGGATATCGAGGCGCAAAAACAGCTCGGCCTGCAGCTCGACCTGACCGAAGCGCAAATGAAGACGCGCCGAATCAACTTTCTGTTCAACGGGCTGAAAGGTTTCATCGAGCAGATCGGGGTCGTGCTCATCATCATCCTGACGGCCTATCTGGTGCTCACGGGGCGGATGACCATCGGGGCGATAATGTTCCACATCCTGCTGTTCAACAACGTGACCGCGCCGATCCGCCAGCTTCATATGATCTACGACCAAATGAACGACGCGCTAATCTACTCGGAGAGCTTTTTCAGGACACTCGACGCAGCGGACGAGGTGGAGCAGTCGGGCGATTTCCGGCCTGCAAGCGTGAAGGGCCACTTTGCGATCCGCGGCGTCGACTTCACCTATCCCGATAACACCCAGCCCACGTTGGTCGACATAAATATGGACATTCGGCCGGGCAAGATAACCGCACTCGTCGGGCTGTCGGGCGCGGGCAAAAGCACGCTCATCAACCTTCTGGACAAGTTCTACCTGCCCGATCGTGGCACGATAACCCTCGACGGCACGCCGCTGGCCGACTACGACACCGAGCTGCTACGCGACAACATCGGGCTGGTGTTGCAGAAAAACCACATCTTTGCCGGCACCGTGGCCGAGAATATTCGCTATGGAAACGCCGATGCGACTCAGGACGAAGTGGAGGATGCGGCGCGAAAATCGTTTCTGCACGACCAGATCGCCGCCCTGCCTGACGGGTACGACACTCCGGCGCAGAAACTCTCCGGCGGCCAACAGCAAAAAATCGCCATCGCGCGAATGTTTCTGAAAAATCCGCCGATAGTGTTCCTCGACGAACCCACGGCGAGCCTCGACGCCATCTCCACCGAACAAATCAAGGCTTCGCTGGATGCCATCAAGCGCGACAGGACGGTGGTGATAATCTCGCACAGCATTTCGCAGATCATCGACTCGGACGACATCTATGTGATGCAAAAAGGGCGGGTGGTGGAGCACGGAACTCACGATAAACTCTACCACATCGCGGGCGGAGTTTATCGCAGCATCTTCGAGGCTATGGCGCGAAGTTTGAATATAGATAAAATCACGCGCACGCTGGACGAGTAATCTCTAATTATTATAGCTATGTTGGATCAAATTTTGGGCCTGGTCAAGAGCCAGGTGAGCGAATCGCTGGGCGGGATCGAAGGCATTCCCGCCGAAAAAAAGACAGCCGTAGTCGAAACCACTGCATCGTCGCTCGTGAGCGGGTTGAAAAATTTTGCCACACCCGACAAACTTTCCGGACTCCTGGGGATGGTTGGCGGCGGTGGCAGTGGCGCGAAAGGCTCGGCGGTGAGCGGACTGTCGAGCGGTGTGGTTTCGGCGTTGACCTCGAAGGTGGGGTTGTCGCCCGCCGTGGCTTCGAAAATCGCTTCGGCGGTGATTCCGGCGGTGATGTCGCTGTTGAAGGGCAAGGTGGACGACTCGTTCCAGCCAGGGTTCAATGTCGGCTCGATCCTCGGCGCGCTCGGCGGCAAGAGCTCGGGTGGCGGACTGGGCAAAATGCTCGGCGGACTGTTCGGTAAATAAAAAAAGCCCTCTTCGGAGGGCTTTTTTAGCGATTAGCGATTAGTGATTAGCTTGTTCCGCGTAGCCAACTCTTAACTCTTAGTTCTTAACTCTTAACTATTCCAGATGCACCTCGAAGCTTTCGAGCAGCATCGGAGTAACGGAGAGGGTATAGTTTCCTCTTTCGCGCGTCCAGTGCTTCAAGTTCCAAATGTCGTCGGACACGACTTTCTCTTCAAGCATCATCACCAGCCCCTGTCTCTCCCACTCCTCGATCGAACACTGCTCGGCAATGCAACGGCTCTCGGCGATGGGGATCGAAACTATCTTCTCGCCCACCACGATGCCTATGCTGCCCCGCGTCTGGTTCTCGACGATAAACGCCCACCTCTGTTCGGGTTCGGGCGCGGGCTCGCTATTAATACCGCCATCACGTTTGTTGCAACCAACAAACAACAATATGCCCAACAAAAACGCCAACTTTCTCATAACAGCGCGCAAGTTAAAATATTTTTTCTAAAACACCAAATCAGTGTCTGTGTCCGCGGTGTCCACTGCCGGCCTGTTCGAAGTTGTAGAGCTCCATATTTGTCGAACCACGCTTGCCGAAACTGCGAATGTTCCACGCAAATTTCACCCCGACATAGCGTCCGATGGCCGATCCGGTGCGGTTTTGAACCCACTGGGCATCCACCTGGCGACGAAAATCGACGTTCTGGTTGAATATGTCGTTCACAAAAATGCTCACCTCGCCCAGCTTGCTCCGGAAAACTTTCTTGCCGATGCCCGCACTCACGATCAGATACTCCTGCCGATAGTCCATCCCCTCGATGGAGCGTTCGTACCGCCAGGTCCCGTTGCCCGAAAAGGTGAAGCCGAGCGGAAACACAAACTTAAAATTACCCTCTATCGAGTGTTCCAAATAGTCGTTGTTGCTGCGCGACGAGAATGTGTTGCGCACCCGCCCATAGTCCAGCTCGTATCCGATGCGGAAGTCGACCTTTTCGGATATGTTACTGCCCAATGTAACGCCAAACTCAGCCTCCATATTGCGCGAATAGTTGTTTTTCCACACCGTTCCAGCCGTCGGTGTCCACCGGCCTATCTGCGAGGGCGATTCACCATACGAAATTTCGGCTTCCAGATTGATGTTGCTCTTGATGAAGGTGAGCGGAAAGCCATAATCCAAACCCAATCGTCCGCTCCACCGACCATCCATATTGTTGAAGGTGGTGTACCTCCCCACGGCATCGAGCGTCTCTACAACATTGCCCTCCGAGTCGGTTATCGCAAATCCGGGGCTTTCGCTGATGGTGCTGGCGGAGATGGCGTTCGAGGCGTAGTTGAGTCCGAGGTTGAGGGCAAATGTGCGCCCCTTTTCGGCATTGGGGATGATAAGGCGGGTGTAGAGCATATGGTTATAGGTCGGCCTGAGGTCGGGGTTACCTTTGCGCACGTTTTGCACGTCGGAGATGTCGGCCACGTCTTGCAGGTTCTCGACGCTCGGGTTGCCGGTGCGCGAGTGGAGAAACATCCTCAGCGAGGTGTCGTCCGAGCCCAGCTTGGTGTCGAGCATCGCGGCGTAGGTTACGTTGTCGAACGAGCTGCGCAATCCCGCCGCAACAGGCAACACGCGGGTGCTCTCCAACGTGGCGTGCTCATAGAACAGTCCGGTCGAAAGCGTGGTCCCGCCTCGTTGCAGGCGATAGCCCGGGCCCGCACGATGGGTCAGATAGCCGCTGTTGTACACTCCCGACAGCTCGCTCGACGGGGTGGAATAGTACTCCTCGTCGGTGAAATCCCAAAGGTACGAACGGCGGTCGTTGTCGGCATAGTTGTACCTCACTCCATATTCCAAACTCACCAGCGAACTTGTGCTGACAGGCTCGGTGTAGGTCAATCCGCCGCCGATGTTATAGTTGTAATTTTCCGAAGGGGTCGATTGGCGAATGGCGGTGCCGTCCTGCCGCTGGGAATAGCTCTCGCCCGTCAGGTCGTCGGGGTCGTAGTTGGCGTTGAAAAACATCGAGATAGTTCGCCCGGGCTTGCCCAATTTGAGGCGATAGTTGGCGTTCAGTCCCGCCATCCAGCCCGTTTCGTGACTGTTGCTCCAGCTCGAAAGGTCGATGTTGCCGCTGCCGTCCACCGGAATGTAGGTTTGCAGGCCGCTTCGGTCGTCGTTCCGCCCCTGATAGCGAAAAATGGGACGGATGCGCAGTTCCGAGCGGTCGTTGGGCTTGAAATCTATTCGGGCACTGATCGAATGGTTGCGATTTATGCTTTTACGGTTGCTCTCGGAGTGGAGGTTGAGATAGCGCGCGTCGTCGGAGAGGAAATATTCGCGGTCTATCGTAAAGTCGTTCTTCTCGTCGGTGATGCCATAGGTGTACGACGCGTCGAACTTCCACTGATCCTTCTTGCCCCACACGTCGATGTAGTTGAACTGAAAACGACCCACGCGCGCGATACCGTCGTTGTCGCCCGCCCCGAGAATGTCGTCGGTGGTGAAGTGGCGTTCGTTGAGGTTGTTCAGCGTGCCCCCGATGGTTATCTTGGCCTCGTCGTGAAAGATGCTCACGTTGCCCGCAACCAGCCCCAGATGCTTCACGTCGCCATCCTCTGGCTCGGCACCATATTGACCCGACACCTGTCCCATCACCCCCTGGCGCATATTTTCGCGAGTAGTGATATTGATGGCTTTGTAGCCCTCGCCGTCGTCGATGCCGGTAAATTCGGCGTTGTCACTCAGCTTGTCGAACACCTCGATGCTCTTGACCGCTTCGGCCGGCAGAGCGGTGATGGCCGCGTTGACATCCTCGCCGAAGAACTCGCGCCCGTCGATAAGCACCTTGCGAACGGCCTCGCCCTGCGCCTGCACTGCGCCGTTCTCGACCTTTATCCCGGGCATCTTTTCGAGCAATGCGCTCACATCGGCGTCGCCCGCAACCTTATACGAGTCGGCGTTGTATATCAGCGTGTCCCCGCTCAACGAGGTTCGGAGTGCAACGGCAGTCTTCACCACAGCCTCGATCTCGATGCCCTGACGAATGAACAGGGTGTCCAGAGTGGTGCGCCTGTCGCCCACCGTGATGTTTTTTTGCAACGGTTGATAGCCTATGAGTTGGGTCTTAACCCGATATTCTCCCGCCGCAAGTCCTGTGGAGAAAGCTCCTCCGGCACCGCTTATCAGCTCGGTGGTGGCGGTCGAATCGGCCGCGGGGGCGAGCGTCACTCCCACCCCGATGATAGGGTCGCGGGTTTCGGCATCGGCCACCACGCCGCTCACGGTTACGCGCCGTTGGGCATTTGCGTTTGCGGCCACAGCGACCGCCAGAAGGACGAACAACAACTTTTTCATTTGAAAATTTTTGTGAATGAACGCACAAAAGTAACCAAAACCACTTTTCCGACACAAAAATTTCCGCCAATCGCCAAAAACCTCCCGTGAAACGGCTTGCGCATCAGTCGAACGACTGCATACCCGAGCCGGCGATGCGGACAATGCGCTGATACTCCGCCGGAGTGAGCTCCATAAAGAAATAATGGATCGGGTCCTGGCGCATCCCGTCCTTGCGCACCTCATAGTGCAAATGGGGCGAAAGCGACATCCCCGTGTCGCCCGTCCGCGCAATAATATCGCCCCGCCTAACACGATCGCCACTGCGCACCGACGAACGGCTCAGATGACTGTACAGCGTCTCGTAACCCCCCGAGTGCGAAATGGTCACCGTCAGCCCCGACCCCGTACTGCTCTGCGTCACGTTCCTCACCGTACCGTCCGCCGTGGCAAAAACGGGCGTCCCCTCCGGCACCGTGTAATCCACCCCGCCGTGGTACTGCAAATTTCGATAAAACGGATGAATGCGCGTTCCATAAGAGGCGGTCAACAGGGTCAGATCGTGATTGATGATGGGTTGGATCGAAGGGATGGAGTTCACCCCGTCGCCCATCTCCTCCACCCGCTGCTGCACCCGCGCATAGATGCCGCCCAAATGTTCGGTGTCGGCATCGAGCCGCGCGAGCTTTTCGAAAAATTCGCGCCCCAGCTGGCGGTTAGTCATTCCCGACAACCTCTCGCGGGTGAGCCACACCTGATCGCCCGCAGCTCCCTCGAAGCTGGGCGGATCGCTCTCGAACAGCACCCGAAACACGTTCTTGTCACGCTCGGCAACATTCTCCAACACCGCCACCAAAGAGTCATAACGCTCGTTGAGTTTATCATACTGCTGTTGCAAAACCGACGTCGACGCCCTGAGCCGGAACTCGGCCGGAGTGTCGAACAGCAACGAGAAGACGAGATAGTACACAATGGCTATCCCCCCCCACGCGAGCAGGTGGAACATCACGCGCACGAAGCGGTTATCGTGTATTGGTCCCCTCGCCGATTTCATAGATTGTGCTGTCGTTAACCTTTTCGATGATCTTTTCGAACTCTGCCGGATCCATCCCGGGCTGGAAATAGTTGATCGGGTTGACCCGCGCGCCGCGGTAAATCACCTCATAGTGGAGGTGGTTGCCGCTCGAAAGCCCAGTCGAGCCCATCTCGCCTATCTTCTCGCCGCGCTTTACGAACTGCCCGCGTGCGACGTCGATCTTGCTCAGGTGGGCATAACGCGTGCGATAACCGAACCCGTGGTCTATTATAATGTTGTTGCCATAACCGCTGATGTACCCAGCCGAAGAGACAAATCCGTCGCCCGTGGCATAAATAGGATCACCTTTTCGACCCCCCAGATCGACCCCATAGTGAGGTCGGACATAGCCCAAAATGGGGTGCAAGCGGTTCATTCGGAACGCTCCGATGCTTCCGCGCAGATCGGCCGGATCGATCGGCATCAAGGCGGGCATCGCCGAGGCCATCTGCTCCTTGTCGGCCGCCAAAGCCTGCAACTGGTCGAGCGAAACACTCTGCAAATAGAGCCGCCGCGACACCGCATCGAGGCTCTTCCACGACGGCAATATCATCTCGGCAAACCTGTCCTGCGCAAAATCGGAATATTTGCTGTCGGGATAATCGTCGTAAATACCCGCTATTGCCAAAGTGTCGGCACCGAACAACGAGCGATAGACGGCGTTGTCGCGATGCTTCAACTCGTCCAACGCGGTATCCAGCGAAGCTATCTTCTCGTTGAGGATCCTGTACTTCTCCACCAGCTCGGCGTTGCCGCGAAAAATGGAGTTGACCTTCGGAGTGCGAAAAGCAAAGGTGAAGATCAGATTGACCACCGAAGCCAAAATGAATCCCAAAAAGAAGTATCGCAACACATTGTATATTGCGAAACGGATATGCCGCCCGTTTTTGCTCTCTTTTGCCATTTAACAACGGCAAAAATAGTTAAAAAAAACGTAACTTTGCCCGCAAAATCGCAAACACGGCAATGACAGCTAATCAAATACGGCAAACTTTTCTCGACTTTTTCGCCTCCAAAGGGCACTCCATCGTTCCGTCGGCACCTATGGTGGTGAAGGGCGACCCGACGCTGATGTTCACCAACGCGGGAATGAACCAATTCAAAGATGTGATATTGGGCAACGTTCCGGTTGCTTCGGCGCGTGTGGCCGACACCCAAAAATGTCTCCGTGTGAGCGGCAAACACAACGACCTCGAAGAGGTGGGGCACGACACCTATCACCACACGATGTTCGAGATGCTGGGCAACTGGTCGTTCGGCAACTATTTCAAAAAAGAGGCCATAGATTGGGCGTGGGAGCTGCTGACCGAGGTGTACAAGTTGCCTGTGGAGCAGATATACGTGACGGTCTACCAGGGAGACGAAGTGGTGCCATACGACGAAGAGGCGAAAAGCTTATGGTTGAGGTTTTTGCCCGCCGACCACATCATCGACGGCAACCGCAAGGACAACTTCTGGGAGATGGGCGAAACGGGCCCCTGCGGACCCTGCTCGGAGATACATTTCGACAACAGGCCACCATCCGAACGCGAAGCCGTTTCGGGTGCGACCCTTGTCAACAAGGACAATCCGCTCGTTATCGAGATATGGAACCTGGTGTTTATGCAATATCTGCGCAAAGCCGACGGGAGTCTGGAACCGCTGGCGATGAAGTGTATCGACACGGGGATGGGTTTCGAGCGACTGTGTATGATCATTCAGGGCGTGCAGAGCAACTACGACACCGATGTTTTCCGGCCCACCATTTCGCGCCTGAGCGAGCTTTGCGGCAAAAAATACGGAACCTCGAAAGAGATCGACGTGGCGATGCGGGTCGTGGCCGACCACTTGCGCGCCGTGGCCTTCTCCATCGCCGACGGTCAGCTGCCGAGCAATCAGAAAGCGGGCTATGTCATAAGGCGCATTTTGCGGCGTGCAGTGCGCTACGGCTACACCTATCTGGGCTTCACCGAGCCGTTCATCTGGAAACTGGTCGACGTTCTGGCCCAGCAAATGGGGGGTCAATTCGGCGAACTGAGGGCACAAAAAGAGCTTATAGAAAAGGTTATTCAGGAAGAAGAGGCATCGTTTTTGAGGACGCTGGCCAACGGCATCAACCTGTTGGAGGGAGTGATGGCTTCGGCAAAAGGCACGATAGACGGCCGAACGGCGTTCGAACTCTACGATACTTTCGGGTTCCCCATCGACCTGACCGAACTTATCGCCAAAGAGAACGGCCTGACGGTCGACCTTGCGGGTTTCGAAAAGCATCTGGCGGCCCAAAAGGAGCGATCGAGGGGCGACGCGGCGATGGAGGCGGGCGACTGGGTGGAGCTTATCCCTATCACCCAAAGCGAATTCGTGGGCTACGATACGTTGACCGCCAAAGTCCGCATAGCCCGCTATCGGTCGGTGACCAGCAAGGGCAAAACGACCTACCAGCTGGTTTTGGACCGTACGCCGTTCTATGGCAACTCGGGCGGTCAGGTGGGCGATGTGGGGATGCTGGGGAGCATTCCGGTGACAGACACGTTGAAGGAGAACGGCCAGACGGTGCACGTGGTGGAGAGTTTGCCCGAAGATCTGAGCGGCGAGTTCACAGCAACCGTCGATGCGGCGAAGCGTGCAGCCGGTGCGGCCAACCATTCGGCCACCCACCTGATGCACGAAGCATTGCGCGCCGTGCTGGGCGACCACGTAGAGCAAAAGGGTTCGCTGGTCACGCCGGAAGTGCTGCGGTTCGACTTTTCGCATTTCGGCAAAGTCGCTCCCGAAGAATTGCGCCTTGTCGAGCGCAAAGTGAACGCCGCCATCCGTGCAAATCTGCCGCTGGATGAGGAGCGAAACTGCTCTATCGAAAAGGCAAAAGAACAGGGGGCGACGATGCTCTTCGGCGAAAAATATGGCGACAAAGTGAGGGTTGTCAGGTTCGGCGACAGCATAGAACTTTGCGGGGGTACCCACGTAGCGGCGACAGGAAGCATCGGGTTTTTCCGCATTCTCTCCGAAGGTGCCATCTCGGCGGGTGTGAGGCGCATCGAGGCGATAACAGGTGCGCGGGCGGAGGAGTACGACTATATGTTGGAAGATAGTCTGAACAGCGTGAAGGAGTTGCTCAAAAGCCCCAAGGTGGTGGAAGCGATGGAAAAACTGCTGGCCGAGAACGAAACCCTGGCTCGCGAAGTGGAGGCGATGCAACGCGAAAGAGTGGAGGGCATAGTGGAAATTTGGAGCAACGAGATAGGGAGCCTGCCGGCTCAGAACGGCGTTGTGGTGCTGGCCCGGAAGTTGGCTATGCCCGGCGATGTGGCAAAGAATCTGGTGTTTGCGCTCAAATCGCGCTTCCCCAATGCGGCGATAATCCTGGGGTTGGAGGGCGAGAAACCCTCGTTGGCGGTCGGGTTGGGCGACGAGGTTGTGGCCCGAGGTGTGAAGGCGGGCGATGTGGTGAGAGAGGCGGCTAAAAAGATCGACGGCAGTGGCGGCGGCCAGCCTGCATTCGCTATGGCGGGCGGCAAAAACCCCGCAGGAATGGACGAAGCGATGAGTGTTGCCGCGCAATTGATAGTTGAAAATTAATAATCATTTATGAATTATGAATTATGAATAAGGTTCTTTTGATGATCCTCGATGGTTGGGGAGACGGCGACAAGGGTCGCGACGACGTGATCTTTCAGGCACATCCGGAGTACATCAACTCTCTGACCGAAAAATATCCCCACGCCGAGTTGCGCACCAGCGGCGAAGATGTCGGACTGCCCGACGGCCAGATGGGCAACAGCGAAGTGGGCCACCTCAATATCGGTGCCGGACGGGTGGTGTATCAAGACCTGGTGAAGATCAACCGCGCCATCAGGGACAACTCCATTATGCAGAATCCCGAAATCGTCAAAGCCTTCACCTACGCCAAAGACAACGGTGTGGCCGTTCATCTGATGGGACTGGTCTCGGACGGAGGGGTGCACAGCTCGCTCGAACATTTGCTGAAACTGTGCGACATTGCCGCTCATTACGATATTCGACGGAGTTTCGTTCACTGCTTTATGGATGGGCGAGACACCGATCCCCACTCGGGAGCGGGGTTCGTCGGGCAGTTGGAGAGCCATATCGAGGGAACACAAACCAAAATTGCCACCGTGACAGGGCGTTACTATGCGATGGACCGCGACAAACGTTGGGAGCGGGTGCGCGTGGCCTACGATGCGCTGGTGAACGGGGTGGGGGAGAGTTGCGACAGCGCGGTGGAGGGCATCGAAGCCTCCTATTCCAACGATGTGACCGACGAGTTCATAAAGCCCATCGTCATAAAGGGTGTCGACGGGAAGATCGGCGAGGGCGACGTGGTGATATTCTTCAACTTCCGCAACGACCGCGCCAAGGAGCTGACCGAAGTGCTGACCCAAAAAGATATGCCCGATCAGGGGATGCACACCCTGCCGCTCTACTACTGTACTATGACGCCATACGACGCCACATTTAAGGGGTTGCACGTGTTGTTCGATAAAGAAAATGTTCATAATCCATTAGGGGAGTATTTGTCTTCGCTGGGCCTGAAGCAACTGCGGATCGCTGAGACGGAAAAGTATGCCCACGTCACCTTTTTCCTTAATGGCGGCCGCGAGGCAGTGTTCGAGGGCGAAGAGCGCATTCTGGTGCCGTCGCCCAAAGTCGCAACCTACGACCTGCAACCCGAGATGAGTGCGCCCGAGGTGGCTTCGCGGCTGGTCGAAGCCATAAATTCGCGCAAGTTCGACTTCATCGCTCTGAACTTTGCCAACGGCGATATGGTGGGCCACACGGGGGTGTACGACGCTATCGTGAAGGCTGTTCAGACGGTCGACAAGTGTGCGGGCGAGGTGATAGAAGCGGCCAAGGCGAACGGCTACGAGGTGGTGATAATTGCCGACCACGGGAATGCCGACCACGCGCTGAATGCCGACGGGTCGCCCAACACGGCCCACTCGCTCAATCCGGTGCCGATAATTGTGGTCTCAGATCGGGTTAAGGCTGTTTCGGACGGGGTTCTGGCCGACGTGGCACCGACCATTCTTGCCCTTATGGGCGCACCCCAACCCAGCGAGATGACGGGAAAGGTGCTGGTGGAGATGAAATAACAACTTAAATAGCTATATCATCATTATGGAAACTTTTGCAGGTATCTTGGGATTTGTGTTTATTATTTTCGGCATCTTACAAATTATTCTGTTTTTCAAACTTTGGGGAATGACTAATGATGTTAGCGAAATAAAACGAAAGTATCTTTCACAAAAAGATGCACCACAAAGAATTTCCAATAATGCGGCAAAGACATCTTTCTGTGGCTTTAACAACGGAGATTTGGTCGTTGAACTGAAAACAGAAAGACAGATGAGATTCAGAGAAGTATCGGACAATGGGAAGTTAATCTGTTCTGATGGAAATCATATTGTGGGAGAATTTGATCCATCCGAATTGATGGATTTTGACAAGTGGGTGAAGGATATTTACAAAAAATGAGAAGCATATTGTCGGATATTTTTCGGCCGAAGTTGCTCGATACCCTCAAAGGGTATGGCCGTGAGCAGCTGGGGGCCGACGTAATGAGTGGCGTAATCGTCGGTATCGTCGCCCTGCCTCTGGCCATCGCCTTCGGGATCGCAAGCGGCGTAACCCCCGAAAAAGGGCTTATCACGGCCGTCATTGCCGGTTTCATCATCTCGCTGCTGGGCGGAAGCAGGGTGCAAATCGGCGGCCCGACCGGCGCATTCATCGTCATCGTCTACGGAATCGTTCAGCAATTCGGCACCAGCGGGCTCATCGTGGCGACAATTATGGCGGGCGTGATGCTGGTCGCGATGGGGCTTCTGAGGCTGGGAACCATCATCAGGTTTATCCCATACCCCGTCGTGGTGGGCTTCACGAGCGGTATTGCGCTGACCATTTTTGCCACCCAGGTGAACGATTTCCTGGGTCTTGGCCTTGCCGACGTGCCCGCCGAATTTACCGACAAGTGGGCACTTTACGGGCAACACATCCTCGACTTTAATCCTCTGGCGTTCGGGGTCGGGGTTCTGACGGTGGCCGTTATCTTTCTGATGCCCAGAGTGTCGAAAAAGATCCCCGGGTCGCTCGTGGCGATAGTGGCGATGACTTTTGTCGTTTGGATCCTGCGCGAATATTGCGGTATTTCGGGCATCGAGACTATTGGGGACAGGTTTTCGCTGGGGGCAATGAGTGTGGCCGTGGAGGCTCCGCAGATAGATTTTGCAATGGTGCGGACGCTGCTTCCCGCCGCCTTCACCATCGCGATGCTGGGGGCTATCGAGTCGCTACTTTCGGCGACCGTGGCCGACGGGGCGACGGGCGACAGGCACAACTCCAACACCGAACTCATCGCGCAGGGTGCGGCCAACATCATCACCCCGTTTTTCGGCGGCATTCCCGCCACGGGAGCCATTGCGCGCACTATGACCAACATCAACAACGGCGGCCGGACACCCGTTGCGGGGTTGGTACACGCCGTTGTGCTGCTCTTGATAACGCTGTTTCTGGGCTCGTTGACGCGCCATATTCCGATGGCGTGCCTGGCCGGAATTTTGGTCGTCGTGGCCTACAATATGAGCGAATGGCGCGGCTTTTTGGCGTTGGTGAAGGGTGAAAAAGCAGCCGCTGCGGTGCTTGTGGCCACGTTTGTGCTCACCGTGCTGTTCGATCTGACCGTTGCGATCCAGATTGGCCTTTTGATGGCGGTCGTGATCTTCATCAAGCGCGTTTCGGACTCGTCGACAGTGTCGGCATTCCGGCAACAGGTGGCCGGAAACGACTATGTCGAGGGCGGCGTGGATTCCGAGCAATTGGAGTTGCCGGCGCGGGTGGAGGTGTACGAGATCGAGGGTCCATTCTTTTTCGGCATAGCGGGCAAGTTCGACGAAGTGATGAAAATCCTGGGCGACAGGCCGCTGGTGCGCATAATCCGGATGCGCAAAGTGCCTTTTGTCGACTCGACGGGGGCGCACAACCTGCGAAATCTCATCAAAATGTCGCACCGCGAAGGCATCACGATCCTGCTTTCCGGCGTCAACGAGGGCGTGCGTAATACGCTGAAAATCAATGGGATAGAGGAGCTCGTCGGGCGCGAAAATGTTTTGTCCAACATCAACCAGGCCATCGAACGCGCGCGACAACTGACCGATGGCTGATCGTGTAAAGTTGGAATTGCTGGCCCCGGCGCGCGATTTGGAGGCGGGTCTGGCGGCCATCGAATCGGGTGCGGACGCGGTCTACATAGGCGGTCCGGGCTTTGGCGCGCGTAGTTCGGCGGGCAACTCGGTCGACGATATTGCGCGGCTGGTCGAGGCGGCCCATCTGTTTGGTGCCCGGGTCTATGTAGCCCTAAACACGCTTGTTTTCGAACGCGAACTCGCTGATGCTCAGGCAGTTGCGCAATCTTTGGTGGACGTCGGAGCGGATGCGTTGATAGTCCAGGATATGGCCTTTTTGCGTATGGGGCTTCGGGGCGACGTGGAATTTCACGCTTCGACCCAGATGACCAATATGACGCCCGAATGGGTGCGATTTCTGGGCGAGACGGGCTTCAGCAGGGTTATTTTGGAGCGCGCCCTCTCTTTACGCGAGGTGCGCCAGATTTGCAGTTATTGTCAGGGAGCGGTCGAGTTGGAGGCCTTCGTCCACGGCGCGATATGCGTCGGTTTTTCGGGTCGCTGCTATCTGTCGCGAGCTATGTCCGACGGGGCCCGGAGCGGCAATCGGGGCACCTGTTCGCAACCGTGTCGCCTGCCATGGGACCTCGTGGATGGCTCCGGACGCACTTTGGAGAGGGGCAAGCACCTCCTTTCGGTGCTCGATCTGGACCTCTCCGACCGCCTCGGCGAACTGATCGACGCGGGTATCACGTCGTTCAAAATCGAGGGTCGATTGAAGGACTCGGTGTATGTTCGCAACGTCGTAAGTCATTATCACTCAGCACTTAACGCCGCTATTGCCGAGCGAAATGGGTTCGTTCGTGCTTCGGCGGGTCGCAGCGTTCCCGACTTCGCGCCCGACCCTGCAAAATCATTTACCCGCGGCTCCTCACACTACTTTTTCGATGGCTGGGGACGCGATTTTCCCGATCGAAATGTGCTTTCAGACAGCCCAAAATCGAAGGGCGAACCGCTCGGAACGGTACGCAAAGTAGCCTGCGACCGCACCGGAGGTTGGTGGATCGCGCTTGACGCGGGCATTTCTGCTGTCTCTGCGGGTGACGGTTTATGCTTTTTTGTCGATGGCGAGCTCCGCGGTACGAACGTCAATCGGGTGATCGACGGTCACGTCTATCTCAATGATAATCAAGGAGTTACGGTCGGTACAAAGATTTTCCGCAATTACGATCACGCCTTTTCGCGCGCGGTTCGCAACAGCCGCACAAGGCGCAGGATCGGGGTCGTAGCCACGATCGAAATGGGTGCTGAAAGCTTCACCGTAACCTTCAAGGACGAGACCGGAATCGCGGTTACAGCATCTCGTAGCAGCGATTTCGAACCAGCGCGCGATGTTGAAAAGATGGCTTCGACCCTTTCCCACGAGCTCTCTCGCTCCGGCGACACGATTTTTGAAGTTTCGGTCGATTATCATCCGTCGCTTACAAAGCGACAGACGACAACTGAACAGGAAAAATTAGTCTATTTTATTCCTGTTTCGATCATTTCCGCTCTTCGTCGAGAGGGTCTGAACAAGCTCTTGGAAGCGCGCAAAAAGATTGTTCCATCGCGCAATCGCGCAATCGAAAATCCCGTAGCAAAGCTTCCGCAATCATATGCGAAATCTGTTGATAATGCTGTGAATAGCCTGTCTCGACACTTTTATACCGATCACGGAGCTGTCGATTTCGTTCCTTCGCCCGAGGTGCAGCAGGACCTTTCAGGTTCGACGGTGATGACCACTCGATACTGCCTGCGTCGTGAACTTGGTATCTGTCGCTTTGACGGCGACAGATGTTTATCATCTCAAAAAAATAGCGATAATTCGCCTCTTTTGCTGGTACACGGTTCGACCCGCCTGCGCCTCTATTTCGATTGCGAAAACTGCACAATGACCCTCGTAAAACTATGAAAAATCTGCACTATCTGAATCCGCAACTCGCTGATTATGAGCTAATTGATAGCGGCAACTTTGCCAAACTCGAACGTTTCGGACAGTACATAACGCTTCGGCCCGAACCACAGGCTCTCTGGCAGCCTTCGTTGCCGGCCGAGGAGTGGGATCGCCTTGCCGATGCCGTCTTCGAGCGCGCAAAAACTGCCTCCGGAGCCGATGAAAAGGGGCATTGGCAACTGCGAAAAGGGATGCCCGAACGGTGGACGATGGGGTACGAAAATGGCGGACTGAGGATGCGTATTCGCCTGGCACTCACGGGTTTCAAGCACGTCGGCGTCTTTCCCGAGCAGGCCGAGAATTGGGATTTCATCTATCGAAATTGCCTCGAAAAGTCGTCGCCGCGGGTGCTGAATTTGTTTGCGTACACGGGTGGTGCGACTCTGGCGGCGCGGGCCGGTGGGGCTGAGGTGACCCACGTCGATTCGGTTCGACAAACGGTCAGTTGGGCGCGTGACAATCTGATACTCAGCGAGTTAGCTGAAGATGGTGTTCGATGGATAGTGGACGATGCACTGAAATTTGTTCGCCGCGAAGTGCGTCGAGGTAACAAATATGATGGTATAATTCTCGATCCGCCGGCATATGGTCGTGGTCCCGACGGCGAGAAATGGGTGCTCGAACAGGGCCTTGATGAGATGCTGGATTTATGCTCGCAACTACTTGATCGTCAAGGATTTATGGTGCTGAATTTGTACTCGATGGGGGTGTCGGCTTTGGTCGCCCGCACCGCTGTTCACGCCCGTTTCGGAGCTCCCGCACAGGAGCAGTTCGGTGAACTTTTTGTTACCGATCGCACGGGCAAAGAGCTTCCGCTCGGAGTATACTATCGGCTTAACCGAGAGTGATTTGCCATAATCCGACCGAGGCAGATGTGAAACAAATTCGCAATGTAGCTCCGCTGGATTTGCCATTTTTTAACCCGAGTGCGCGCTTCAGTTCAGCGGTTGAGAGGGGAAAATTGTGCCTCAAAATCTCGACATTTTTTACTTTTTGCGCCTTTATCCGTCGCTTCAATTCTTTTGGATTGAATGGCTCAATAGATTGAATATCAATTACTTTGCCCATCAAATCGACAGGTTTTTCGGTCGAAAACGCGTAGCCATTGTCGCTATCGATCCAGGCTCCTCGCTCTGAAAAATAGCGGCGCGCAAGTCGCGATTTTTGCAAACTAACATCGGGAATAACAAGGAATTTATATAAATCCGGCTCGAATGGATTGGGCTCAACGGAGTAATCTGCGTGAGATGGATTGTCAATAAACGGATATTCCACCTCGCCTAATCCGATTGCAATAGCTCGAATTATCGGATTATTATTCGTCTGTCGCTTTGAAAGCGACGGATTGACAAGGGGAATCTCGGCAACAACTTCCTTGCACTCTCCGTCGAGTGAAATAACCTCAGCACGCGCTTCAAACCCAAATACTCGAAAAATTTCGGCAATATCGAATAGAGGCGAAAGTTTGACGACAAGTGAGGAATGTGGTGGATATTTATCGTAATTATTATCATCTGTCGCCGACAAAGCGACGGATGAATCGACGCGTTTCCAAGCCGAAAATTTTCGCCGAATTTCAGGCAAAAGGGCGACCATATCGGGCGAACAATCCTCCATTCGAACCAACTTTTTGCCAACCGAATCACGTCTGTCGGGGTCGGCATAAATGAGGTCGACGCGGGAAAAATCGACCTCTTCTGCACGCAAAAAATCTTCGGCTGAAGTGTTGATTATCAATATGTTACGCACTCCGAGACGGTCTAAATTTTCACGTGCAATGGCGGCCAATTCGGGGTCTTTTTCGAGGGTAATCACCTGCTCGAAATTGCGCGACAAAGCCCAAGAATCGACCCCGAGGCCGCAAGTGAGGTCGATCGCCGTGCGTCCCGAATAGCTTTTTAGCAAAGCCGCGGCCTCGCCCGACGACTGCTCAAAAGCCCTTCCAGTAAGGACGCAACGTGCCGAGTACCAGCTCGGTAGCTTACTTTCGGCGCGTCGCAAATACTTCACCTGAGACGCCACCAAAGCCGCATTAGGAACCTTGCGATCCAACGCTACAGCCAGCGGATCGCGATCGAGGTTTTGCTCGACCAAATCGCGAAACCGAGAACTCAAAAGTATTTCTAATTCTCTCATTATCAGCACATTACACTCTTTTGACGAGAAAGGAGCCAAATGGTGAAACCGGTAAAAATCGCATAAACCCCGACTGTGCCCCAAAACGGTAAAGTGTACTCAATTGCCACTCCCGGAACGCGGCTAACAGATTGAATAACAGTGTTTTGCAGCCACGCAGGTAGCCCTATCAGCCATCGGAAAACAGGCTCTAAAAGCGGGATCGGCAACGCGATCCAAAATGCCGAAAAACCCACTATCGCCCACGCTGTGAGCATCACAATCGGGTTCAGAAGCACTCCCAGAGGCGAAATGACCCCAAAAGTGTGCGAAACCAAAGGCATCGTCGCAAGCGATGCGACGGCACCGATGATGATGGTGCTCCACAGCACATTCAACGCCCGCCAACGACTCGTTACAAACCTGTAAAGCGTTGGAAACCAGCACATTATGCCCGCGACAGCCAACATCGAAAGCTGAAACCCGATGTCGAAAACCAAGCCCGGCCTCAGAGCTAAAAGCACCACCGCCGTGCCGCAAAGAATATTGACAGGCGAACGCGTAACACTCAGAGCCACAGCAAGTTGCGCACCTGTAAACATTGCCGCCGCCCGCAAAACGCTCGGCGACATTCCCGAAAGGGCGGCATAAACCCAAATCGCAACGACAGCCATAAAATTCTTCAACAACCTCCCTCCCCGAAAAAGTGGCAAAAGATAGAGCAACCCATTGATTATCAAGAAGATAATGCCGACGTGGAGACCCGAAACAGCAAGCAAATGGGCCGTTCCGGTTCGCGAATAAGCCGTCCGCAACTCCCGCGAAATCTCCCGCCGAGCACCTACCGTCATAGCGGCGGCAACAGCGCGCTCATCAGAGCTAAGGTGCACTCTATCAAGGCGTTGCGTCGCCGAAGCCTGCAACCGCTTAAAGAAAAATCGCCCTCTGTCCGAGCTCACCGACGGATTCGAAAATCGAGAAATATAGGTCCGGCCCGTAAATCCGCGCGCCCGCATTAACCGTGCGTAACTGCTTGATAATGAGTCGATTGGGTTGACATAGCCCGTAAACCGAACGCGGTCGCCAAGCCCGAACCGATACATAGTGTCGAACGCAACCAGCAACTTCTCGCCGCGCCCGCGCTCCGAAACGATCCGCCCGTCGGAGTGCATCGCCCGACCGCCACGCCAAACAGGATGATCCTCCAAAACGACCTCTAACGGCAACCTAACTCCCTGAGCAACAATGCTTTGCGGCTCGTGAAGTCGCGCTAAAACGGCACCGAAAAAGAGCACCGAAAAGCCCACATAAAGCCATGAAATCGGCCCTCTGAGAAGCAAGGAAATTGCAGCCACAAGGAAACAAACCCCGCCACACACGCACCAAACCCACATTTCGGCAACCGAGGCAAGCAAAATGCCCGCCACAAAAGCCACCAAAACCCAAAACAACGGAACACTCCTCGGAGACACAAAAACAGAAAAAAAAGCCCCCGGCTGCCGTCAATTCTCAAGCTGAACAGGCATAAAAGGAATCTGAAAGGGTTCCTGCCGAGGGCAAATTAATACCCTGCACAACCCCCCTCAAATTCCAAATATTCTACCTCAGTCAGCTTGAGTTTTGACTGCGGCAAAGTTACAAAAAAATCTCGGTTCTTTCGACAGGTTCCACAGGGGAAGAGACTGCGCCTGGTCGGAATATGGTCATTATCTAATTTCCGAATTATCTCATTTTGAATTATCTTTGCAACTCGAAGAAAAACGAACCCGAACAATGGAAAATTACAACCCTGCGGAGATAGAAAAAAAGTGGAACCGGCACTGGGATGAGCAAAACTTTTTTCATTCCGAACCTGACGACAGAGAGCCCTACACCATCGTCATCCCGCCGCCAAACGTGACGGGGATACTCCACATGGGGCATATTCTGAACAACACGTTGCAGGATGTGTTGGTTCGGCGCGCCCGAATGATGGGCAAAAATGCCTGTTGGGTGCCGGGAACCGACCACGCAAGCATCGCCACCGAAGCCAAAGTGGTGGCCAAACTCGCCGCCGAGGGTATCAATAAATCGGACCTCACCCGCGAAGAGTTCCTCGACCACGCCTGGAAATGGAAAGAAGAGCACGGCGGGATAATCCTCAAACAGCTCAGAACGCTTGGTGCTTCGTGCGACTGGGCGAGGACGAAATTTACGATGGATCCCCAGATGAGTGAAAGCGTGATCAAGGTGTTCGTCGATCTGTATAACAAAGGTTTGGTCTATCGGGGAGTGCGGATGGTGAACTGGGACCCCGCGGCCCAGACCGCCTTGAGCGACGAAGAGGTGATCCATCGCGAAACGGCCGGAAAACTTTATTATCTCAGGTATATGATAGAAGGGACAACGGATTACATCGTCGTGGCGACCACCCGTCCTGAAACCATTATGGGCGACGTGGCGGTGTGTGTCAACCCCGCCGACGAGAGATACAGCCACCTGAAAGGCAAAAGGGTTATAGTGCCGTTGGTTGGTCGGAGTGTGCCCATCATCGAGGACGACTATGTGACGATGGAGTTCGGGACGGGCGCGCTGAAGATAACCCCCGCCCACGACGTGAACGACTATGTTATCGGCGAAAAGCACGGGCTGGAAGTCATAGATGTGTTCAATTCAGACGGGACGATCAGCGAAAAAAGCCCTCTCTATGTGGGTGAGGACAGGTTTGTGGTTAGAGAAAAGATTGCTGTGGAGCTTGCCGAAAAGGGTCTTGTCGAAAAGGTGGAAGAGTACACCAACCAGGTGGGATATTCGGAGCGCACGGGTGCCGCAATCGAACCCAAGCTGTCGATGCAGTGGTTCGTGAAGATGGAAAAGCTGGCCGAACCCGCCCTGAAAGCGGTGATGGAGGACACGGTGAGGTTCGTGCCGCCGAAATTCAAAAATACGTACAACCACTGGATGACCAACATAAAGGATTGGTGTATCTCGCGACAACTGTGGTGGGGACAGAGGGTGCCAGCCTGGTTTCTGCCCGAGGGAGGATATGTGGTTGCCGAAAATGCGGACGAGGCGTTGCGGCTGGCCAGAGAGAAAAATAGGGCCCTGAATATGGCCGACCTCAGGCAGGATGAGGATGTGTTGGACACGTGGTTCAGCTCGTGGCTGTGGCCGATAAGTGTGTTCGACGGCATCAGACACCCCGATAATGGGGACATAAAGTACTATTATCCGACTAACGATCTGGTGACGGCTCCCGAGATAATCTTTTTCTGGGTGGCGCGGATGATAATGGTGGGCTATGAATATCGGCACCAGAGGCCATTCAATGCCGTCTATTTTACCGGAATCGTGCGCGACAAGCTGGGGCGGAAAATGTCGAAACAGTTGGGCAACTCGCCCGATCCGCTCGACCTGATCGCCCAATATGGTGCCGATGGGGTGAGAATGGGGATGATGCTCTCGACAAGCGCGGGCAACGACATCATCTTCGACGAGGCGATGTGCGAACAGGGGCGCAACTTCGGCAACAAAATCTGGAACGCATGGCGGCTCGTTGCGATGTGGCGCGGCGCGGCGACCGACGGAGTGCAACCTCTGGCGAGCAAAAAGGCGATAGAGTGGTTCGGGGCGAAGATGGATGCGGTGTTGGGCGAGATAGAGGGCTGTTTTGCCAATTACAGGCTGAACGACGCCCTGATGGCCGCCTACAAATTGTTCTGGGACGACTTTTCAGGGAAATATCTCGAAATCGTGAAGCCCGCTTATGGGGAGGCGATGGATAGCGCGACGTTGTCGGCAACCATCGGGTTTTTCGAAAAGTTGTTGCAGGTGTTGCACCCCTTCATTCCGTTCGTCACCGAGGAACTGTGGCATTGCATAAGCGATCGGGGCGCAAAAGAGTGTGTAACGGTGAGCGATATGCCCGCTCCGAAGAGTGTGGACGAAGAGATTTTGAGCCGTTTCGAACTGATGTGGGAGGCGGTGACGGCCATCAGGGCGGTGCGCAAAAACCGCAATATCGCTATGCGGGAGCCGGTGGGGCTGATGGTTATAGCGGACGGGAATTTTCCTGCCGAGCTCTCTCCGATCCTGGAGAAGATGGGGGGGCTTTCGCAGGTGAGCGTCGTGACGGAGAAGCCGGCCGGATGCGACGGATTTATAGTCAAGACCACCCAATATTTCGTGCCGCTGGGCGAGGCGGTGGACAAGGAGGCCGAGCTGGCAAAACTCACCGAAGAGCTGAAGTATCAGGAGGGGTTCCTGACGTCGGTGATGAGAAAGCTCGATAACGAGCGGTTCGTCGCGTCGGCTCCGGAGGCTGTGGTGGCGGCCGAACGAACCAAACGCGCCGACGCCGAAGCACGCATCGGTGCACTCAGGGAGCGGATAGAGGCGTTGCGATGAACGCTTCCAGGCAGCCATTCATAGTTTCGGCACTGCTGGCAGGGATGCTCGCGGCGGCGTGCGTGTGGCGGCTCGCGGTGGAAGGAAGCAGCTTCCTGTTTACAATATATCCTCACTTGAACCCAATCTGTGCGGCCGTTCCGGCGGCGATAGTCATCGTGTGGACGCTGGTGATCATCTCACAACTCGCCATCAAATTCGCTCCGGGTGCGGGGCGCAACTATCTGCCCATTCAGCTCTTTGTCGTCGGAGTTGGTGCGGTGGCGATGCCGTCGGCCGAGTCGTTGGTGGCGGTGTGGCTCGTTGCGCTGGGGGTTCGGCGCGCCGCAATGTCGATGGGCAAGGGCTATCGGTTCGAGTCGGTCTTTCGCGCGGGGCTCTATATTGGGCTCGCCGTGCTTTTCTATGCCCCGTTGCTGGCGGTCGGGCTGGTGTTTGTTCCGGCATTCCTTATTATATATAAGCGGTCGTGGCGCGAATGGGTGGTCGCTTTGGTGGGGCTTGTGTTTCCGCTGCTGGCGGCGGCGTTCATCCATTGGACGATGGGTGCTGGGGACTTTTTCGTCCGGATGTGCAGCGGTGTGATGATCGGCAGCTTTGCGGGTTCACTCTCTGTCGGCGGAATTGTCGTCGGGGGGATTTTGGTTGCGCTGGGGATGGTGTGTGCTGTTTGCGGTCTTGTTCACCGAAAGGTTATCAGGGTTGGTCCGTCGCGATTTATGCTCTCTGCGGTGGTGCTGTTGGCGGCGTGCCTGGGGTTGGTGGTTGTCGGCGGGGTCGAGGCTGTGCCACTTGTCGCGCTGGCGGTCGCTTTGGTCGCCCCTTATGGTTTTGCGCCCCGATGGAGCGTTGTGGCGACGGTGGGATATGTTCTGCTGATCGTCGCCGCTTTCTGTTTTTGCTTGGTTCGACTTGCATAGCGGGCCGAAAAAATCATCATTTTGACCCATTTCGGGTTTTATTCGAACCAATTCGGACATTTGCTGTAACAAATTCGGTTAGTAATCGACCCATTTCTGTCATTTTGCGTACCAAAATAATATATTATTGTATTAATAGCGGTTAATAAATGTAGCGAATTGCATATTTTCCGCCTTTTTTCTTGCAGATTACAATATTTAGTTGTATCTTTGTGGTGTGTAAAACTACCAAACCAAAACCGATCGAAATGAGTCCTGCAGAGAAAAAAAGACGAGACGCCCGACAACTCCTCCGCCGAGTGCCCAAGCCCAAAACCTCGCCGTCGTCCAGCTCCAAAAACGGCAAAACCAATCGACTGCCCACAGTGGTCCGAACAACCGAACACTCCCGACGTGGGGTCCACTCGTTCGACACCTCCCGCTACGCCATAGGCTATGTGATGAGCGGCCGAAAACACATCCACATGGGCGATATGCAGTGGGAAGCGCAAACCGGCGACGTATTCTTCCTGAGCCGCGGAACCCACTTCGTTGAAGATATTCCTGCCCGAGGACGGCGCGGATTTGAACAGCTCGTATTCTTCTACACCCCCGAAGAGGTCTCGCGGTCGCTGGCCAACCTCGCCGTGAACTACGACATCAACACCTGTGTCGACCACAGTTGTGAAGAGTGTATGCGCCGCGACCACGTTATAGCCACCGGATGGGCCGCTCTGGGGCAATTCTTCGAAGCGACCCTCGGCCAACTCAAAGCGGGATTCTTTGAAAACAACCCCACCTCCGAACTACTCGCGCTGACAATGTTGATCTACCACATAGTTTCGCAGCCCGAGTGCTGCCTGCGAACCCGCGTGCTGGGGAGCACCGACCCCGAGAAAGAGCTGATGGAGCGGATAATCCACGAATATATCTATTCCAACATTCCGCTCGAAGAGCTTGCGTTGCTCAACAACCGCAGTTTGTCGAGCTTCAAGAAGAAGTTCCGCGAGCACTTCGGCGAAGCGCCTCACCGCTGGGTTGTGCGCAAGCGGCTTATGAATGCGCGGTTGCAGGTGATCCAAACCACTAAAACAACAAAACAGATAGCCAAAGAGTGCCATTTCGGCAACACGTCCCATTTCATCAATTTGTTCCGGCAGGAGTATGGGTTGACGCCTTTTCAGTATCGGCGCAAGTATAAGGCGGATGCGATGATGGTGGAGGCGTTCCTCGACGACGCCGACTTCCTCGAAGAGATCCTGGCGATGGACGGCGAAGCAACGGAAGAGTAGGGGGAGTATATTTGATATTTTATTTAACTTTGTTGTTGAAAAGTTAACCTGTTTTCTAACCGAAACTTTAATGTATTATGAAAAAATTATTCTTTTTATTATTTGTGATATTTTTTTGGGCGGGGTGCGAGGAAAATCGCAACACAGATTACACATGTCCACGGAGTTTCGAAATCTTCAACAATACAGAGCAGGAGATCACCTACCAAGACACTGTAAGCGAGGAAACCATAACAATTGCCCCGGGGCAAACAAGGCAGGTTTTTACAGATTGGTTCCCTTGCTCGGGCAACGAACTCGACAAAGACCTGTTTGACATCTCCGGAAATCATTCATTCGCTGGTTCACCTGCAAAGCACTCTGTCTCCATAAATGGCCGTATTTTGTCCGAAGAAATATGGCAACGCAAGAATTGGAATTTTGCGCAAGGAGAATCATTTCCGACATACACACTGGTTATCACAGAAGAACTGATTGCAACTTTTCAAACAGAGAATCCGACACAGACTCGTGCTTCGGCGGTTTATCGAGTTAATCAGAATAATCCCTATTCTTTGCACAATGTTCAAAGAGCTTTGAATATTGTTGTAGGTTCGAGTGCACCCACTCTAAGAGCTTCTCACTATTACATTCGAGTTCTTCCAAAGGATACGATTCAGTTGAGAACCCTGACCAATGACCTTGAGCTTGACATGTTTCCATTTCCATTCGACGATGACGATCTGACAGATGCCGAGATAGAGACACATGAAAACACATTGATAAATGGTTTTGCGTGGCAGTATTGTTTGGTGAAGCCAGATTTTCGAATGCCCTCCGGAATTGAATACGAGGTCCTCGATTATGCTTATTTGCAGGACGATGAACCGGGCACGCGTGCATCAGGAGATCAACTCGATCCGTTGGTTTACGGAGCAGCAATAGATAAGGCGATGGAGTTGGCAGGCTATGTTGGAATCCAAACAAGGGCCACGTGGCAACCTTCGGCAACGATTAAATATAACAGCGGTGTTTCCGGCGAAGCCGTGATACCACTCGAAAATGTTCTTGTCAGAGCCAATACAACTTTCAATTCCGGAGAGGCATACACGGATGCGAGCGGAAATGTGACTATTACGAAGGGGTGGGGCGGAAAATTCAGGAAAGCAACGAAATATATAATCATTTGGTCGAAAAAAGGGCAGTGGAAAATTCATGACAGAGCAGGTAAAGCCAAACACAAAGGACCAAAGCAGAAATCGCATTGGAATTTTACAGTCAGCGGAGATGGTGCCAGTCATACTGCAACATCTGCGACGATCCATAGAGCACTTAATTATTATTACAATAGGACTCCCGCCAAGGCTTCGGGATTGACAAGATATAACAACATTGATGTAAAAGAACATCATAACGACAGTAAGATTATCGGTTTTAGTCACAAGTATGGCTCATTTGATAATTCTTTGCTTGTAAACGAGATACATGTGTATGGGAAAACTTACCGGCCACTCAAAACGGAGGAGATGTTGTCAACAACATTCCATGAACTCGGACACGCCTCTCACAGAACTTTTGCAGGAAGTTGGAGCGGTTATGATAGGGTAAATATTCGGTTGTTAGAGACGTGGGCAAATGGAGTCAGATATGCATTTATGTCGAGTGTTTATCCGAACAAATATGCCGCGGTTTTGGATGGACGTGGATATTCGGACAGTTACACTGCCATAATCGAATCTCTTATGTGGCAAGGCGTAACATTGAGCCAACTGCAAACTCTTGTTAAAGGTAAAGATAACTTGAACGAATTTCGAACGGCGGTCAAAGGCTCTACCAATATTCCATATTTCCTCGTCGATTATATTTTTGACAATCCGACCGTGCCATTGCGTATGAATATCAGTGATCCTGTGAGGCTACTTGTCATCACCGGCCCAAATTTCGCGACACTGAACAGACAGACGACATATAGTGTTCCGGCGAGTTTACCAGCCGGATTTTCATTCAACGGATGGAGCATTTCGCCAAGCACGGGATGGAGAGCCCCTTCGTTGAGCGGGTCTAACTTAAACATAACCTTTTCAACACCCGCAGACTACAACATCAATGCAAACTTCACACTTCCCAACGGGTCGACCCTCACATTAAACCGGTTCGTTGACCTATCGCCGGTCTTGGTTGTTACACCCATGGTCGAGGCGTCGGGGTTGACCGTTCAGGTTGGCAGGACTGCGACGTTTTATGTGACCAACCACGTAGCCGGAGCAACGTACGAATGGATGAATGCGCGAGAGAACTCCATCAGGCAAGGCAATTTGTCTTCCATCACATACACAATGCCTCGTGAGGGGCTGGAGGTTCGGTGTCGAATGGTGATGGGCGACGATGTTTCGGGTTGGAGTACGTCGCGGATCGTTAACGCAGGAGGAGGCTTTGTTATAGAGTTGCCGCAAAACGGAGAAGAGGAGGAAGAAGACGCCGAGCAGCCCGAAATCGAACAATAATTTACTTTTGTCGGAGAAAACCCACCCTTCCAACATAGGGTGGGTTTTTTATTTGGGCAGATGAAAAGTTTTTGCTATCTTCGCGGGATTAAAATCATAAATCACAATGAACATAACCCATATCGAGCATCTGGGCATCGCCGTAAAGAGTCTGCAAGAAGCCATTCCCTATTATGAAAACATTCTCGGCCTGAAATGCTACGCCGTCGAAGAAGTAGTCGACCAAAAGGTCAAAACCGCATTCTTCAAGGTCGGAGACACCAAAATCGAACTGCTGGAACCGATGGAAACCGACAGCGCAGTGGGCAAATTTATCGAAAACAAAGGCGAAGGCATCCACCACATCGCCTTTAAGGTGGACGACGTTGCCCGCTCGCTCAAAGAGGTCGAAGAAAAAGGCGTCCGACTGATCGACAGCGCGCCACGCAAAGGGGCCGAAGGGCTGATGATAGGCTTTTTGCATCCCAAGAGCACAGGAGGTGTGTTGACCGAGTTTTGTGAATAACATCGTAACTTTATTATAATGAGTCAGATTAAGGATAAGATCGCAAATCTTATTGAACGTCGGGAAAAGGCGGCCCTGGGTGGCGGCCAAAAGAGGATCGACAGTCAGCACGCCAAAGGAAAATTTACGGCGAGGGAGCGTATCAATATGCTGCTCGACCAGGGTTCGTTCGAGGAGTTCGATATGTTTGTCGAGCACAGGTGCGTCAACTTCGGGATGGAGAAGGAGCACTTTGCGGGCGACGGCGTGGTGACGGGCTATGGGACCATCGACGGGCGGCTGGTGTATGTGTTTGCGCAGGACTTTACGGTTTTCGGGGGTTCGTTGTCGAAGACGATGAGCGAAAAGATATGTAAGGTGATGGATATGGCGGTGCGGAACGGTGCGCCGTGCATCGGCATCAACGACTCGGGCGGCGCGCGGATCCAGGAGGGGATCGACTCGCTGGCGGGCTATGCCGACATTTTCCAAAGGAACGTGATGGCGAGCGGGGTGATACCGCAGATTTCGGCCATTTTCGGTCCCAGCGCGGGTGGAGCTGTTTATTCGCCGGCGTTGACCGACTTTGTGATTATGCGCAAGAATGCCAGCTATATGTTCCTCACGGGGCCCAAGGTGGTGAAGACCGTGACGGGCGAGGATGTGACTCAGGAGCAGCTGGGCGGCGCGGTTATGCACACCACCAAATCGGGGGTGAGCCAGTTTGCGGTCGACACCGAAGAGGAGGGGTTGAGTTTGATCAGGGAACTGCTGAGCTATTTGCCGCAGAATAATATGGAGGATGCTCCGTTGGCGGTGTGCGGCGATCCGGTGGACAGGTTGGAGGACTCGCTCAACAGTATTGTGCCCGACAGCCCCAATAAACCTTATGATATGTATGAGGTGATAGGGGCGGTGGTCGACCACGGCAAGTTTTTGGAGAGCCAGGGCGGATATGCCAAGAACATCATAACCTGCTTTGCGCGCTTCAACGGGCAGAGTGTGGGGATAATCGCCAACCAGCCCAAGTATATGGCGGGGGTGCTGGACATCAACGCAAGCCGGAAGGCGGCGCGGTTCGTGAGGTTTTGCGACTCGTTTAATATTCCCATCGTGACTTTTGTGGATGTGCCGGGATTCCTGCCCGGTACGGGTCAGGAGTATGGCGGCGTTATCACCCACGGGGCGAAACTGCTGTTTGCTTATTGCGAGGCGACGGTGCCCAAGGTGACGGTGACTCTCCGCAAGTCTTATGGCGGGGCGTATATTGTGATGAGCTCGAAACATATTCGGGGAGATATTAACTATGCCTGGCCGTCGGCAGAGATCGCCGTGATGGGCGGATCGGGGGCGGTGGAAGTGTTGTATGCCAAGGAGATTGCGGCTTTGGAGGGTGAGGAGCGGGCCAAGTTTGTTGCGGAGAAAGAGGCTGAATATGCCGAAAAGTTTGGCAACCCCTATCAGGCGGCGGCTCGGGGATACGTGGACGATGTTATCGAGCCGCGCAACACGAGGTTCCGGATAATCCGTGCTTTGCAGTCGTTGGCCACCAAGCGGTTGGCCAATCCGGCGAAGAAACACTCAAACATACCGCTATGATGATGGGATTTGTTCTCTATATTCCGATGGTTGCGGAGGCTGTTTCGAAGGCGGAGGAGTTTCGGCAACGCGATCCGAGCGGCGGGGTGATGTCGATTATCGCTATCTCGATCGTCTTTTTCGCACTGGTTTGTGTGTCGCTGGTGGTGAGGGGCTATGGCGCGGTGATGCAGCACTATTTCAATAAACCCGTTTCTGTTCCCGTTGCCGCCGTGCCGAAGAAGAGCAAGAGCTCGGTGCAACAGCTGGACGAATGTATTGCGGCCATCGGGTTGGCGGTGAGGCTCTATCAGGAAGAGCAACACATTCACGAATCGCACGTCATCACCATTAATCGCGCTTCGCGGCTTTATTCGCCGTGGAGTTCGAAAATCCACGGAATAACGCAGTTGCCCGATAAGAAATAATGTATTATGAAACAGTATAATTTCAAGATCAACGGTCACGACTATGAGGTGGCCGTGGAAAACATCAAAGACGGAGTGGCTTCGGTGTCTGTCAACGGTGAACAATATAAGGTGGAGGTTCAGAGCAACACACTGCTTAAACCCCAGCCCGTTTTGCAGCCCTCGGTGGCTCCGGCGAGCGGGGGAACGATTTACACCCATTCCACCGCCTCTGCTTCGGCGAAGGCGGTGGCTCCGGCTCCTGTTGCTTCGGCCGGTGGAGGTGCTTCGTTGAAGAGTCCGCTTCCGGGTGTGATATTGGATATTAAGGTGAGGGAGGGCGAGAGTGTTGCGGCGGGTCAGGCGTTGGTGGTGCTGGAAGCGATGAAGATGGAGAACAACATCGACGCTCCGGTGGGCGGCGTGGTGCGCCAGATACTCAAACGCCCGGGCGATAGTGTGTTGGAGGGGGATGTTTTGTTGACAATTGAGAGTTGAGAGTTGAGAGTTGAGAATGAGGGCGCGCAATGGGCAGGGGCGTGAGGTGTGCCAGACAAAAGCGAAGATTGGCGTCAGTACGCCACGCGCACTATTCCTTAGAATGTTTTGCGGGCGTATCTTACGTGATCGAGCGAGTTGAATGGCACACCGACTACAGCCCCGAGCGGTAGCCGAGCATAGGAAGACATATAATTCCAAAAATTTATGAATTTTTTACAGAGCGGTTTCGGTGAGTTCATAGCCGAAAAAATAGAAGTGTTCGCCTCGTTCACGGGGTTTGCAAACGCAACGTGGGGGCACGGGGCGATGATCCTCATCGGATTGGTGTTCCTGTTTCTCGGAGTGGCCAAAAAGTGGGAACCGATGTTGCTGGTGCCCATCGGGTTCGGGATATTGATAGGCAATATTCCTTTCACGCCGGGTATGGAGGTGGGGATATATGAGGAGGGGAGTGTGCTTAACTACCTCTATTTCGGGGTGGTCAAGGGGCTCTACCCTCCATTGATTTTCCTGGGCATCGGGGCGTTGACCGACTTTTCGGCTATGCTGAGCAACCCCAAACTGATGATAATCGGGGCGGCGGCGCAGATGGGCATCTTCGGGGCCTATATGCTCTCGCTGGCCACGGGCCTGTTCACCGCCGCCGAAGCTGGTGCGATAGGCATAATCGGGGGAGCGGACGGCCCGACGGCAATCTTTTTGACCAGTAAACTCGCTCCCCACCTGCTGGGGGCGGTGGCCATTGCGGCCTACTCCTATATGGCGTTGGTGCCCGTCATCCAGCCGCCTGTGATGAGGATGCTGACCACCAAAAAAGAACGGCTGATCCATATGAAGCCGCCGCGCAACGTGTCGCAAACCGAAAAGGTACTCTTTCCCGTCATAGGCTTCCTGCTGACGGCGTTCCTCGTTCCGAGCGGGTTGCCGCTGTTGGGGATGCTCTTCTTGGGCAACTTCCTCAAAGAGAGCGGGGTGACCAAGCGACTTGCCACCACGGCTGGCGGACCGCTCATCGACATCGTGACCATCCTCATCGGGCTCACGGTGGGCGCATCCACCCAGGCGACCACCTTCCTGACGGTGAAAAGTTTGACCGTCTTCGGCATCGGGGCCGTGTCGTTCTTCATCGCAACTTTCGGGGGCGTGATGTTCGTGAAAATTATGAACCTGTTCCTCAAAGAGGAGAACAAGATAAATCCGTTGATCGGCAATGCGGGCGTGAGTGCGGTTCCGGCCGCGGCGCGCGTGTCGCAGGAGATGGGGTTGAGGTACGACAAAAACAATTATCTGCTGATGCACGCTATGGGTCCCAACGTTGCGGGCGTGATAGGCTCGGCCGTCGCCGCAGGGATAATGCTGGGCTTCTTAGCTTAACTATTTTTTCTTATACAGGAACCGTTTGATCTTCATCGAGGGAGTTTTGACAAACTCTTCGTGTTGCTCCTCGACGGCTGATATGTGCGAAAAGCCGGCCACCTTTTTGTTGACATAGTTTTTCAACTCGTCGCGAATCTCGGCCATACGCTCGCGGAAGCCATAGTACTTGCGCTCCAACTCCTCGTAGTTGAACTGCACCAGGGCTATCAATTTGCCCTTCTGATCCTCGGTGACCAGCGAATCGTTAACGTATGTGAGACTGTTGAGGATCGATTCGATCTCCTCGGGATAGATGTTTTCGCCGCTGGCCGAGACGAGCATACTTCCCAGCCGGCCCTTGATGGTGACGTAACCGTCGTCGGCGATTTCGGCCAGATCACCCGTGCGGAACCATCCGTCGGCGGTGAAACACTCGGCCGTCTTCTCAGGATTTTTGAAATAGCCCTGCATCACGCAGGGGGTTTTGGCCAACAACTCACCCTCCACCGTCTTGAGCTCGACCCCCTCGACCGCCGGACCGGTGGTGCCGAGACGAACCGCCGAGGGTGCCGCACCCGCCAAAAGCGGGGCCGTCTCGGTGAGGCCGTAACCTATCGCATAGGGGAACCGACCCTCCATCAGGAACCGCTCGGTTTGCAGGTCGAGCTTTGCGCCACCGATGCCGAAAAAGCGCAACCGGCCACCAAAGATGTTAAAGAGCCGTTTGCCCGCAATGCGATGCAGGAATTTGCGCCCGTACGACCGTCCGTAAAACCACCCCACAACCCGATTGGCAGTGAATTTGGCCAACACCTGGGTCTTGTAGAGTTTGTCCATAATCAGGGGTACGCTCAGCATCAGCGTCGGACGGATCTCCCTCAAAGCCGGAACCAACGTGGAGATGGTGGGCGGCCGGTCGAGATAGTGCACGGTCGCGCCGCACGCAAACGGATAGAGCATCCCTATCGAGCACTCATAAGTGTGGCTAAGCGGCAGGATCGACAGAAAAACATCGTCCTCGTCGATGGGGAAAGTGGCATACCCGATCTCTATTTGACGCGCCAGAGCTCCGTGGGAAAGCATCACCCCCTTGGGTGCCGAAGTGGTGCCGGAAGTGTAGATGATTGCGGCGGTATCGTCGGGCTGCGGAGTTTTGCGCTCGCCCTTTGCGGCGGAAGTTTCCTGATGCAACACCGCCAGATTCTTGGTGCGGACAACAACCCGCATCGCATCCAGCGTGGATTGCGACAACTTGGAATACAACTTGTCCGAAACCAGCAGACCGCGGCACTCGGCGTGGGCGATGATGTGGTCGAACTCTTCGGGGCTGAACCCGGGCAGAATGGGCACCACCACCATTCCCATCTCCACCACCGCAAAGTAACATACCGGCCAGTTGGGCATCGAACTGCTGAGCAACGCAACGTGGTCGCCCGTCGTCAATCCGGCATCCCAAAGGGTGGTTTGCAGCGCCTTCACCCGCTCGTCGAACTGTCGAAAGGTGATGCTTTCGCGCTCGTACATTGCGTGGGATGTGTGGTCGGGAAACGATTTTATGCTGTGGTGGTAAACTTCCGCAAGGGTTTTCATCTTACAAATGTACTAATTATTTATCTTTGCACTCTGTGTTAACGCGCGATTATATCAAAAAGTGTGCTCTCGAAGCCGGATTTACGCTCTGCGGAGTGGCGCGCGCACGGGTGCTGACCGAACACAGGGTGCGATACGAAGCGGGCTTGAAGGCGAGCAGCGAGGGATATTTGGAATATCTCGGGCGTAGCGAGGAGTGTCGGCTCGATCCCTCGCAGTTGCTGAAAGGTGCCAGGACCATTGTTGTTTGTGCGCTCAAATATCCTTTTGGAAATTACTCCGAGCCCAAAGTCGCGGCTTTTGCGCAGATCGAGGAGGAGTATCAGGTGAGGGTGAAAAGGATGCTAAGGGAGGTTTTGGGGCAGCTCGGCGATGTCCGCGCCAAGGTTTGTTGCGACACCTCGCCCATTCTGGAAAAGGCGTGGGCGGTCGAGGCGGGTTTGGGATGGCAGGGGCGCAATTCGCTGCTCATCAATCCGCGCCACGGCTCGTTTATGTCGTTGGGCGAGATTGTTTTGGATGCCGAGGTGGATAGTTATGATGAGCCATATCGGGGCGCGGGTTGTGGCTCGTGTCGTGCCTGTGTCGATGCTTGTCCGGTGGGAGCGATAGGCGAGACGGCCGACGGGATCCGCACAGTGAGCACCGCAAAGTGCATTTCGTCGCGCACATTCGAGTTTGCCCGCCTCAATCCGGGTGCCTCAGTCGAGCCGATTTGCGGGTGGATCAGCGGCTGCGACGAGTGTCAGTTGGCTTGTCCTGTAAATAATATTTTGCAAATCCAAAAAAAATGATTTACTTTGCCGTGTTAAACTTTATAAATTTATTCTATGAAAGGCAAAGTAAAATGGTTCGACACAGCCAAAGGTTATGGCTTCGTGACGACCGAAGAGGGTCAGGACGTGTTTGTTCATTACACCGGCATTCAGGGTGATGGTTTTCGCGGTCTCGACCAGGATCAGGCTGTCGAGTTTGATCTGGACGAGGGTAAAAAAGGCCCTCAGGCTATCAATGTTGTTGCTCTCAAGTAAAGTCCGACTACAATAACTTGTGTTCCCTGTCATCCCCTGCCCTGTAACGGGTGGGGGATGGCTTTTTAATTGAGAATTGAGAATGGAGAATTGTCGACGAACCGAGCGCAATCGAGTTTACTCGGATTGCCGAGGTGAGGATGACAATCAAGGCACGTAGTGCATTAGTTTTTTCGGCCCACTCCCCCGCTTTAGCGGGCCGAACGAGTTTGCTTGGCAAACTCGAAAAGATTTGCTATATTTGTGGTGACATATTGAGTATTAACAATGTTGAATTGGGAGTAGAAGCAACCACTTTTCACCGATCCGATTCAGTTTGTTTGCTCAGAGTCTGCCTTGGCACCGTGTGTGTCAATGGCGGCTCTGGTGCGGGACTGTTTCTTGGATCGGGGGCTGTGGTTGGCCTTACTCTCGGGAGACTTTAACGCACCTTTTTTATTATGAAAACTTATGACGTTTTGGGGTTCGACTATTTTGTCGAGGGAGAATGGATTCGGATGTACGATTATGAACCCAGCAGATGGAAAATCGAGATTGCCGAGGATGGAACCTATCGCGATGTCTGTTTCCGCGACGGTGGAGAGTTGCTGAGTGGCCACGGATTCTGGCGCGATGGGGTGTTCTATCTCAATAAGGAGCAGAGACTAATTTTGAGATAATTCGACTTGCATTCGCAAGTCGTCAGCTCCCCCTGAGGGGGCGATGGCTTTCCCGCCGCGAGTGAATAGCGAGCGGTGAGAAGCCGGAGCAGAAAGTGCCGAGCTTTGCTCGGCGGCTCTGGATGGACAGGGGGAGCTGAAATCTGTTCTGCGTAGCCTATTAATCGCTAATCGCTAACAGTTAATCGCTAACCGGAAACCCCTCCGAGTGGAAGGAGCCGAGGTTCGAAACGATATAGTATTCCAACTGCGGAGAGGTTTCGAGCAACTGCCGAGCCCTCTCCACATCGCGACACGCAACCAATGCCGTCGCCCAACCATCCGACAAAGCACACGAACCCGAAACCACACTTGCCGACAACACCTCCCCTGCCGCCGGAAATCCCGTATGCGGATCGATCGTGTGAACCCGCGTGTTGCCCTCCGCATCCACAAACCAATTACGATAGTTGCCGCTCGTGGCAATCGCGCCGTCGCTCAATTCGACCAACGCCTGCCTCTCGTGGGCAAACCCGCCCGAAGGTTTGTCTATTTGGATTCGCCACGCCGTTCCCCGAGGACTGCACCCGCGTGCCCGCACTTCGCCCCCGACCTCGACCATAAAGTCCTCACAACCGCTTTCGGCAAGCATTTCGGCAAGGCGGTCGACCGTGAAACCTTTGGCGATGGAGCTGAAATCGAGGCTCACCCGCGGGTCGGCTTTCGATATTTTGTGGTTGCGAATTTCGATTTTATCAAAGCCCACTAACTGCATCAGGCTATCCACATTTGGTTTCTGTTGCTCCTCGCCCGGGCCGAAACCCCATGCGTCGACCAGCGGTTTGACGGTCGGGTCGTAGAAGCCCTCGGTGTCGCGGTGAACGTCTTTGGCTATCGAAAAACAGCTCTCGAAAATGGGCGTCGTGACATCCGTTTCGTTGCGGTTGATGCGACTGACGAGCGAGGCGGGGTTGAAGATGGAAAAAGTGAGGTCAATTTCGCTAAACAGATTGTCGATTTTCGCTGCGCAATCTTCCGGCGGATTGCCGACAATAATGGAGTAGGTCGTTCCCTGCTGAAAACCGGTAAAGGTTTGATAATCAGCGTGTTTGTTACACGCCACGAGAAGCAAAACGGAGAGAAGGATGAGTTTTCGCATGTGTGCAAATATAAGAATAATGGGAACATTTCCCCACTATTTGGGTAAAGATAATTAAAGACGATGGAATCTTAAAATATGCAATGATTTTCTGATCAAATGTATTATATTTGTGAATCGGAGACTTATATGGTTTAATACTTTTTGACTTATGGCAAAACAATCAACAATTGAACATCAGCGAGCAAGGGCTGAACAGGTCCTCAATGATATGAAAGGACAATTAGTGTCAATAAGTGCGATGGTTAAGAATGCAGGTTCCATACTTGGTAAAATAGACAAGAAGGACAAGGAGTATCAAAAACTCAATGACACATTGAAGTCTATCAACGCATCAATACGAATAGCAATAGGTAGCTTCAATGCGGATAAGAGAAAACTTGCAACCAAACTTGCGGAGGCCAATTCGTTTTACGAGACAAAATACTTGCCTATTTCAAAAAAAATCAGCGACCCGTCAAGTGGATTGTCTGCAAGGCTACGAACGACTCAAAAAGATTACAAAGAATACCAGATTGTTAAGGGTAAATGCGTCGCTAAATTTCAAGAGATTACAGAAATAACTAAAGATTGCAAGATTAAATCGAGGGAGTTGTCAAATGTAGAAAAGACAATTCTTAAATTTCTAAAAAGTGCAGAGATTAATGTCACAAAAATCAGCTACCTACTATCTGTTTCTGAAAAGACGAGCACTCAAATCAATGACATTCATACACAAGTATCAGACCTCTGTAATTTAAGCAAAGCGTCCGCTCAAAACATAGACATATTAGAAAAAGACTCACGTACCCTAAATGACAAGGTCAAGAGTTATCACGCAACAGCTGATGAAAAACTGAAGGCCATTGAAAAGGTTTACAACATTGCTCACGAAACCGGATTAAGTGGAGAGTTCGAAACAAGACGTAATAACCTGGATAAAGAAATAAAGCATTGGAAATGGTGGATTTTTGGAGCTTCTCTTCTGTTGTTGATTGGTGTTATCATATTTTATACTATGCAATTGTTTTTATATAATTGGAATGTGGAAGTTGCTTTTGACTTGAATTTTTACATACGATTTTTAATTTTCTCCCCGTTGGTCTATTATCTATATTTTGTTTCTTCTCAATATAATCAAGCAAAGAAACTTCACGATAAATATGCCTTTAAGACAACGCTCGCTATGGTTATCAAATCTCATATAGAGTTGCTTACACAATACGGATATTTTGAAGAAGATGGGCAACGCGAAAAAATCCTGGACTTCATTTTGAAAGGGTTTGGTAAAATATATAATGAACCATATGCCGATGACAGCTATAAAATGAAAGTCAAGATCGCTAACTTTGAAATCGATTTACAGAAAAAACTCATCGAAAAATTAAGCGAGATAACCGGACACGATTGTACGGCTGGGGCTGTTCAAACCGTAATAGAGAACAAGTAACATGTGATGACATACTTCTGCTCCCGCCTCTTTTTATTTAGGTGTGGCTTTGTTGTATGGGAAGATTTTTTCGGAATTTTTCGGCGAAAATTTGGAGAATGGAAAAAAGTGAGTACCTTTGCAGTCCGTTTCCGAAATTTTTTCGCGAAAAATGCGTTAGATTCGATACGGAAAACACACGATCTTTGACGTACTGGTATACTAAGAGAAACAGAAATGTAGTTAAAGTTTATTCAATTCCAACCAAGGAATAAAAGTAGTCGGGAACCTCTGAAAAAGTAATACAAAAATTTTACAATGGAGAGTTTGATCCTGGCTCAGGATGAACGCTAGCGGCAGGCCTAACACATGCAAGTCGAGGGGCAGCACGTAAATTACTTCGGTAGTT
>QMCD01000131.1_pt1 | contig 73960 bp, 57 predicted proteins | sample 1821841 | NCBI WGS metagenome assembly QMCD01 (sample SAMN01991225, study PRJNA193472) | Termite gut metagenome, whole genome shotgun sequencing project. | isolation source: worker | host: Macrotermes natalensis
TTTTCTCGTGCATACGACTTTTGATTTAAGTTGTTACTGCTTCGTCCGTATTTGCCGCCGAGCAGCGCTCGGCACTTTCAGCTCCCCTGTCCGCTTCGCTAACACAGGCTACGCCCCCTCCACAGGAGGGGAATTACCCTCGCGCAGGGATACGTTATATAGAGGACACCCACATCGAAACCGACGCCGAAGCCGGTATTCCCGACGACTATGTGGGTCAGGCCGCCGAAAAACTCAAGCTCTACCGCACCCTCGACGAGACGACAGGCGAGGAGGCGATGAAGCGCTTCGCCGCCGAACTTATCGACCGTTTCGGCCCCATTCCGCCCGAGACCCAAACTCTTATGGACGTGGTGAGGCTCAGATGGTTGGCCATAGCGCTCGGCTTCGAGCGGGTGAAGGTCAAGAACGGCCTGGCGATACTCTCGTTCCCGTCCGACAACTCTTCGGCATACTATCAGTCCGACACATTCAATCGTATTTTGCAGTTCATCGCCACGAAAAAGGATAAATTTGTGCTTCGCCAGAACAATAATAAACTCGCTTTGACTGTTAGAAATGTAGGAGGTATTCCCGACGCGATTCATGTATTGGAACAGTTGAAAGTGGAAAATTGAAAATTGAAAGTGAATTTTCGTCATTGCGAGGGTTGAAAAACCCGAAGCAATCCAGATCGACAATATGCTGGATTGCTTCGTCGTAAGGCTCCTCGCAATGACGTTCAAACCATCTCATAACTCCTTGAATTTAACGGTAGACATAGGCAACAGCAGCTCAAAGGCGGCACTTTTCGAAAGGGGAGGGCTGATCGAGGTTCTGCCCGTGGTCGGCGACAAACTGAATTTCACGAGCTACGACAAGGCCATTCTCGTTTCCACACGGGGCGAGGTACCGGCGATCGAGCGGGAGATGAAGAAGCGGGCGTGGTTTTTCATTAAGTTCGACCACACGACGCCTCTGCCCATCGAAAACCTCTACGCCACGCCCGAAACCCTCGGAGCCGACCGTCTTGCGGCGGCGGTGGGAGCCCACACGCTCTATCCCGACCGCACGATGCTCATAGTCGATTTCGGTACGGCCATAACCTACGACATCGTGACCGCCGGGGGGCAATACCTCGGAGGCAACATATCGCCCGGAGCGGGAAGCCGTTTCCGCGCGCTGCACGACTACACCGAAGCGTTGCCGCTGTGTGGATTGCCCGGCGCGCATCCGTCGGTTAAAACCGACGGCAATAGTTATAAGGAATTTTCTTCCCATCGAGGGTTAAAACCCTCGAACCTGGAGGATCGGGCCGGTGAAATTATGGAGTTTTCGGCGCGCGACACCAAGACCGCGATCGAAAGCGGGGTCGTGACGGGAATTGTTGCCGAAACGGAGCGCTATATTGCCGTTTCGCAACAAAGATTCGGCGTTTCGGGAGTGATTTTTACAGGCGGCGACGCCGATTATTTTGCAAGACAGGTAAAATTTCCGATATTTGCGGTTTCGGAACTTGTCTTTCAGGGACTGAATGCAATATTAGAGCATAATGCGAATCTATAAATACCTTTTTGCGGCGGCCCTCACTCTGGGCCTCGCGCTGACTCCCGGAGCCTCGCGGGCACAGGAGAGCAGTCTCGGCACCTATTCTCCCTACTCGATGTACGGTCTGGGAAATCTGACAGGCTCGCCGCTTTCGGCTTTCGCCGGAATGGGCGGAACGAGCATCGGTTTCCGCAACGGAGGCTTCGACACCACCGCCGACCTCAGGCTAAACCTCTCGAACGCGGCGTCGCTGAGCGGCATTCCCGGCCAAACGTTCATTTTCGATGTCGGTCTGGCAGGCTCCAATGTCTACGCTCAGCAGCGAAGCCGGGAGGGAATGTTGAGAACCAGTTTCAACACCTTCAATTTCAATAACTTTTCGATCGCGTTTCCCCTGATAGGCAACAAAATGGGTTTTGCCGTGAGTGTGTCGCCCTTCAGCGAGGTGGGATACAAGATCCACAACGACGACGAGTCCCACCTGTCCGATCTGGGTGTCGTCCGCTATTTCTACGACGGTCAGGGAAATGTTACGGAAGCCAAGGCGGCCCTGGGATTGCAACTGTTGCGCAATCTTTCGATCGGGGTCGAGGCGAACTACCTTTGGGGCAACATCGACCGGATGTACAAGGCCGAGATACTGAACTATCTCGTCAGCGGAACATTCAACAGTATAAACGCCAGCACGAACGAAAGGGTGGGAAAGATTTTCGCGGCTTTCGGTATGCAGTACACCCCTTTGGACAAGGCCAGAACGAGGCTCACCATCGGCGCGACCTACCGCCTGGGCGGAAAGCTCGACTCCAAGGTCACCGACTACATCCCGTCGAACAATATCTTCGAGGACGTTATACGCCTCGACGAGTACACTTCGCCCACATATATGCCCGACCGCATAGGCGCGGGGGTATATTTCCACCGCCCGAGATGGGCCGTCGGCGCCGATTACGTCTACGAGGGATGGGGCAAACATAACGAATACGACGCCCTGAACGACGTGAGGTATGTGAACACCAACACGTTCAAGATAGGCGCCCGCTACACTCCCAACCGTTACGACATCAGGGGCAAGTTCGGCAGTTTTTTCAACCGCATGACCTACAAGGCCGGTTTCCGCACGGGCGCCAACTATCTCGAATTCCGCGGCGTCCCGATGAACGAGAGGGCTGTCTCCTTCGGGGTCGACATTCCGTTCAAAGCCACCACCGTCTCGAACCTTTCGATCGGCATCGAATACAGCGAGAGGGGCAGGCTCGGCACGGTGGGTACTCCCGGTGGAGATCTCGTGAAAGAGCGCTACTTCAAGATCAACGCCGGAGTGATGCTTTTCGGCGGCGACTACGACTATTGGTTCAGGAAATATAAATATAATTAGTATATTTGCACTTAAGAGACTCTAAATCATCTTTTCTTAACATATTTGCTTGTGATAATGAAAACACTAACGAAATTTGCTCTGGCCTGGGCGGTTATCCTGATCGCCGCCGCTTCGGCAGTGGCTCAGAACTTTCTGGAAGATCCGAAATACGGGAGCACTCCCGACGAGAGAAAGACCAATGTGGGAAAGCTCAACTTCCTGAGCGACGCGATCACCGCCAGAAATTGGCCGCTTGCCTCAGTGTATATCCGCGACCTTATGAACGACGCTCCGGCAGCAAGCCAGGCTCTGTATCAATACGGCGCCACCACCTATAAAAACCTCGCCGCAAGGGCAACTTCGCTTGCACAAAAGAAGGTGTACGTCGATTCGGTGATGCTGATCTACGACCGCCGCGTCGAAAATTTCGGAAACAATCAGGCAACGCCCGCCCTGCAACTGAAGGCGCGCGACTATGCCGCCCTCAATCCGATGGACAGGGAGAATGTCCGGAAATTCTATAAGGAAGCTGTCGACGCGAGCGGCGCGGCCATCAAAAGCGGATTCGTGCTCGAGTATTTCCAACAGTTGGTCACCGACTACAAAGGTAAAACCATCACAGCCGAAGACCTCCTTGCCGCCTATGAGGAACTCTCGCCCCTGATGGAGAACGCTCCCGCCGGTGATAAAGACTCCTTCACCGGTCTGTTCGCCACGAGCGGCGCCGCCGATTGCGGTGTGCTCGAAGAGCTCTACACGAAGGAACTTGCCGCCAAACCGGGCGACGTCGAAGTGCTGGGCAAGGCTTACAGTCTGATGTCGATGGCCGGTTGCGAGACCGATTTCTACATATCCGTCGCCGAACAATATTACGCCGCCGAACCGTCGTCCGATGTGGCGATCCGTTTGGCGATGATGTTCGAACAAAGAGAGGAGTTCGGCAAGGCGCTCCAGTATCTGAACGAAATGATCGAGAACGAAAACGATCCTGTTGCAAAATCAAATCTCTATGTCCGAATGGCCGCCTCGGAACTCGGACAGAAACGTTACAGCGGCGCCGCTCAGGCCGCGCGGCAGGCCATTGCACTTAACCCCGATAACGGTTATGCCCACATGTTCCTGGCCGAGGCCTACATAGGCGGATCGTCGAATTGTAGCGGATTTCATGCTCAGACCGTTTTTTGGCTCGCTTATGACGAGCTTGTTCGCGCACGCGACGCGTTCGGCAGTGGAGCCGAATACGATGCCGCGACGAGCCGCATGGGTAGTGTTCGTGCCAATTTTCCTACCAAAGAGGATGCGTTCATGTACGTCAACGGCTATCAGGACGGACAGAGCTATACGGTGAACTGTGGTTGGGTGTCGGGAACGACCACCACCAGAACAAGATAGTACACGAAGTGAGAGCCATCTCTCGTCATAAACAGCTTGCGGTAGCACTCCTTATTACGGGGAGTGCTATCTCGCTTATGGCGTGCGGGAGCGAGACGAAGACTTCCGAGACCGACGACGAAAAGATCGTTTCGCGGTTGGTACGCAACATGGAGGTGCTCTCGTCGCAGAACGGAGAGAAAGACCAGCTTATGCGCGCACCGCTCAGGGAGGAACACGCCTTCGCCCGGCCCGCTTTCGAGACATTTCCCGAGGGGATGGAGGTGATAGGCTACGACTCTTTGGGACAACCCTCGTCGAGGGTCGTTGCCGACTACGCCCTGCACTGGACGGATCGCGACCTGTGGGAGCTGAACGGCAACGTGGTGGTCGAGGGCGAAGAGGGGCAAAAACTCTACACCCAGCAGTTGAGGTGGGACAGGAAGATCAAAAAGATCTACTCTAACGTCGACAGCAAGGTCGAGGAGAGAGGAGACGTGCTCTATGGGGTAGGGTTCGAGGCGGCCGACGACTTCAGCCACTGGGTTTTTCGCGGTGTGACCGGAACCGTCACCGTCGAGGTCGAACCAGCCTCCGATTCGACAGCCCGGGATGTTCCCGGTGAGACGATGGGCGCCGATTCGCTTGCCACGGGCGCCGAAAATGCCGAACCCGCGGAACGGATTCCCGCCGAATCCTCCTCCGGGGCGCTCTTGAGTCCCCCGTCGACCGGAACCACACCTTCGAGACGCCTTACCCTCGAACCCGCGATGCCCGGTCCTGTATTGAAGGTGCCTGCGGATGAAGGAGTCGTTCCCGCCCGGGAGTCCTCGACACTGAGATCAATCGATTCTCCCGAGCCATGAGTATAATAACCGCCTGTGTAATCATCGCCGTGATGCTGGTTTTGTCCGCGTTCTTTTCGGGGATGGAGATCGCTTTCACGGGCGCCAATAAACTCCGTCTGGAAATCGACCGGCGCGGAAGCGGATTTTTCAACTACGCGGCGGGGCTTTTCACACGCCACGGCGGACAGTACATAACGACGATGCTCGTGGGCAACAACATCGCCCTGGTGGTCTATTCGCTGGCCGTTTCGGCCCTTATGCAGGCCCTCACGGGCCACAGTTCGGTGCTCGTCGAAACCCTCGTCGCGATGGTCGTGATAATCTTCGCGGGCGAGTATATTCCCAAATCGCTGATACTCAAGAATCCCAACTTTTATTTCCGCGCCCTGTCGTTTCCGGTGTGGGTGTTCTACATCGTGCTGTACCCCGTTACGCGGCTCACGACGTGGATATCGGGAGGAGCCATCAGGCTTTTCGGAGGAAAGGCTTCGGCCGAGGTTCCCGAACTGTACAGCCGCGCCGAACTCGTGAGCCTGGTCGAAGAGACCAACCGGAGCGAACCCGAACACGAAGTGGAACTTTTCCGCCGGGCGCTCGATTTTCCCGACCTTCTCGTGCGCGACTGCATGGTGCAACGCATTCACGTCGAGGCGATAGATGTCGAGGACAGCCTCGAGGATCTGACGCGCCGTTTCGTCTCCACCCAATATTCGCGAATATTCGTGTGGGAGGGTTCCATCGACAACATAATCGGTTACGTCAACGTGAAGCGACTTTTTCGCGCGCCCGCCACTATCCGCGCCGCGCTTGCCAAGGTCGATTACGTTCCCGAGACCATGCCCGCGCAGGAGCTGATGAACGAGATGATCCGCCGCCACTCGTCGATCGCCGTCGTGATAGACGAATTCGGGGGAACCGCCGGAGTGGTGTCGCTGGAGGATATTCTGGAGGAGATATTCGGCGAGATCGAGGATGAACACGACACCCCCGAAAGCGTCGAAAAACAGACCGGAAAGAACGAATGGGTCTTTTCGTGCGGGCTCGAGGTCGACTATCTGAACGAAAAATACGATCTGGACATTCCAGAATCGGACGAATACGACACTCTGGCAGGCTACATTATCTTCAATTACGAGGATATTCCGCCCCAGGGCGAGGTGATTGCGATCGGCCGCCACGAGATAAAGATACTACGCAGAACTTCGTCGCGAATTGAGCTTGCGCGCGTGACAATTATTTAAAAATAATTGCTATATTTGTCGGCTAATTGCAAACAGATAATTCGATAATCATAATTACCTCAGTCGGCTTTATCCTACGCTTGCTTTATAGCATTAACGGATCGCCGTCGGTGATAATGAAAATAAATAATTCGTAATTCATAATTGATAACATGCCTACACTTAACACTTTAAGAACCCGCGGTGCGCTGATACTCACCATCTTTATCGGCGTGGCGCTCATCGCCTTCCTTTTACAGGACCTCACCGGCGCCAGTAGCGTTTTCCAAAGCAAGCGCAACAGGGTCGGCTCGATAGCGGGCAACAACATCGACTACATGGAGTTCATCAACGCCTCCGACAACCTCGAAGGGGTCATCCGGACGATGTACGGACGCTCTTCGCTCGACGCCGCCCAGACCGATCAGGTGCGCGAAATGGTGTGGGAACAATACATGCGCCGCTACTCCTATGAACCCGGTTACCGGCAGTTGGGACTGAGCGTGGGAGAGGGCGAACAGATCGACATGCTCCGGGGCGAGTACATCTCTCCCGTGATCTCGTCGTTCTTCGCGTCGCCCGAGACCGGTCTGGTAGACCGGACCGCTCTGGCCAGCTTCATCGCCTCGATCGACACCGACACCACCGGTAGCATGGGCGCCCTGTGGGACTATGTCAGGGGCGAGATGACCAATGAGCGCGTCTTGTCGAAATATGTCTCTTTAGTGAGCCGGGGCGCGTTCGTCAACGACCTCGAGGTCGCTCGCGGAACGGCATCCGCTAACAATGCCTACAACGGCTCCTACGCGATGTTACCCTACTCGGGTATCGCCGATTCGCTGGTGGATATAGCATCGTCCGAGGTGAGGAAATACTATCGCGAACACAAGGAGAATTTCCGTCAGGCCGCTTCGCGCTCCATCGAATATGTGACCTTCGAGTTGGCTCCTTCCGAAGAGGACTATGCGGCGGCCGCCGAGCATATCGCAACGGTTGCCACGGAATTTGCCGCCGCCGAAGACGCCATGCAGTACGCCTCTTTGAATTCGCAGGAGCGCACAGATCCGTTGTATTACACCGAGAACCAGCTTACGGGCGATCAACTTGCAGTAGCTTTCGGCGACCGCCGCGACCAGATGACCGGCCCGACCCTTGCGGGTAATATCTACACCCTGTCGAGAGTTGCCGACCGCCGTACATCGCCCGACTCTGTCGGTGCGCGCCACATTCTGCTTCCCGCCACCACCGCTTCCGCGAATCTGGTCGACAGCCTCGTGCGCGCCATTCGGGGCGGAGCCGACATGTTCGCGCTTGCACCTCTCTATTCGATGGACCAGATGGTCGATCTGGGACGTTTCGTACCTGAAATGATGGTGGAACCCTTTGCCGAAGCCGTTATCGCCGCCCGTCCGGGCGACGTTTTCAGCGTCGACACGCAGTACGGTACCCACGTCGTGCAGATGACCTACAGGGGTACTCCCGTGAACAAAGTGCAGATGGCGACCATCACATACAACGTCGAGCCCAGTGCCGCGACCGAACAGATAGCCTACACCAAGGCGCGCGACTTCCTGACCGCGGCCGCAGGTTCGAAAGAGAAATTCGACGAGGCCGTCAACACGACCGGGGCCTCCCGCCGTGTTGCGACCATAGGCGACCGCGACCGCGAAGTTATGGGACTTGCCGACTCGCGTGAACTCATCCGCTGGAGCTTCAACACGAAGCCCGGTACCGTCTCCACCATCATGGAGATCGACGGCGACTATGTCGTGGCCGTTCTCACGGAAGCCCGGGAGGCGGGTATCGCCGATATTCGCGAAGTTGTTCCCACGATAGCCCAGCGCCTGCGTACCGACAAAAAGGCAGACATGCTCACCGGGCAGGTGACCGGCAAATCGGTGGCCGATATCGCCGCGATGGAAGGCGCCGCCACGGGCGAGATCGCAGGCTTGCACACCACCGCCTTCTACGATCAGACTTTGGGTATGGAACCCGCCGTTATAGGCGCTTTCGACGGTCTGGCGGCAGGTTCCGTCTCCAAACCCATTCAGGGCTACGGCGGCGTTTATGTAGTCTCAGTGGCCTCTGTAGACGCTACCGAAGAGGCGACCGACGCCAGCGAACGCGTGCGCCTCGAAGCGGGCCTCGAAGGTATGCTCACCCAGCGCCTGATACAGGCCCTCGCCGACGGCAGCAAAGTCAAAGACTACCGCTCGAAATTCTTCTAATCGACGAGATTGCGTTCGGGGCACGATCCCCGATCCTAACATAAAGCGGGCTCCCGATAGGGAGCCTGCTTTGTTTGATCGTATACTGTCGACGATGCTCTGTCCACAAAAAACCAGCTCCGGACCCTAAATCGTGGACTTAAAGGTGATCATATCTTAAATCCATCCCTCATCGGGGTTGACTCGCACCCGTTCCATCGAAAAACGGATTGATCCGCGCATCACCCCCCCTTATCTTTATCCGTGGCCCACGGCACAAACCGTTTTACCGATAGATTATTGTCTATGACGACCTTGATGGTCGGAAAGGCCATGAATCGACGCTAATCCTTTCCTTCCTATTCTTTCCAGAGCCTACGCTTCACATCTGTATACAGTATACACGAGAAATGAAACCCTAATGACAACCATGGCCGTCAAAAAAAGGCCGCCCCCGATCAAATCGGAGGCGGCCTTCAATATATATTCACCAAATCTATTACCATGGATTACCCTGAAGGAATTCCGTGATTTCGAAATAGTCATTAAACCAACCGAAACCTCCAACTGTAGAATAATCTTTGTCTACATAGACATAGTACGCAGAATTAATGGTAAAAGTTTGAGTAGCGGGGTCATAGAAAGTATACTCAGGATCGTAATCGGTAAGCCAATAGATAGAAGATGTGTCATCATAAGCAAGGCCGGTAGATTGCCGTATCACCGGAACATTCTGATATACAATAGCATCTCCTGAAGGCATTATCGATGTTTCCTTGTCCGTGATATTCCATGAGAACCTAAATTCGTAGCCATCTTCATAAACATCAGGGAAACGGAATATTTCCATTCCTTGCGCCTTCTCCAAAACCATTTCTGTGGCAGGAATAGGATTAGTAAAGATGTCGACGTCTGTCGTCCAAACAACATTGGCCCACGCTTCCCAAATGAGAGGAATGGTACAACGTACTTCAGTCTCAGCATAGCCCCGATACTTGGGAGCATCCCAAGCACTTTCATCGTTACCTTTTGGTAACTCAGGGTTTGCGTTGACGGAGGGATGTGAACTTCTTACGGTGAAATTGTAAGAAACTCCAAGTTCCATCAGGGAGGCATCCATTCCGATCGTGATCATCGTCGTGTATTCTCCCGCCGCAAAAGATGCGCTGGCCGGAATGGTGAATATTTCAGCCATATCGTCAGTAAAACTGTCTCCTCCGGAGATTTCCACAGTCAAAGCGGCATCGGCATTCGCACGATTGAGCGGCAACTCAAACGAAGTGTCGTCGGTAGATGGCGAAACAATCCAAATAGGCGCATTAAAAGCGACTCCTTTTTCTCCACTATATATTGCACCTTCATTACTCGTATTACATCCGACTAACAGGGCGACTCCGGCAACGAGTGCGAAAGAATATCTAAAGATTTTTTTCATAGATGTCATTTTTTAAAGTTTTCAACTTGACATGAACAATTATATACCACTATCCATTGGGTTCTGGTCCACAGTCTGATCCAGCGACGTGTTGCCGTCGAACTCGGTTTGCGGGATGGTTAAAACCCAATCCCACGTTTCGGGATTATTGACTTTAAGAACGTTAAAGGCGTCAACTCCGGTTTGAGAATGTCCCATAGCCGTGGTGCGTACTAATCCCTGTTTGAGACGGCGGACATCGTATACGCGACCGAACTCACCCCATAATTCGATTCGGCGCTGGGTGATGATCTCCTCCAACAATGATCCCGTTTCGTCGGTGACAAGAGCGCCCATGGCGGTTCCCGATTTGGCGGTAGTATAGTTCGGATCACGTTTCGACATCAATTTCATAAGAGCAGTGACGGCGTCGCCATCGCGTCCCAAGCGGCATAGTGCTTCAGCTTCCATAAGCACCATCTCTTCTATACGCATGATGATACGGTCACCCATAAAAGTGGGGACATCGGCAAATTTGAACTTCTCCTGTTGGTATGCCGCAGTTGTATCGTTAGGATTCCACCAAGCGCGTCGAACATCGGTCGCCGACATTTTGTTATAGAGCAAAATATTGATGGTTTTACGGGCTGTCTGTGCGTATGTGCTACCGCCGGAGGCATCCATATGGGAGAGGAATTGAGGGTTAGTTGTGCCTTGAGCCAAAATGATCTCGGCAGCCCACATAATATTCTTATTATCATATTTGTTAAAACCGCCCAGGATATCATCGTTTTCGCCGATAGCAAAAGCCGGGTCGCCATCGAACGATTTTTGAGCTTCCTGAGCTGCCTCGAGAACGGCATTCCAGTCTTCGGTGCACAGGTTGATTCTTGCCTTGATGGCATTGGCCAAACGGTAGTCGATGTGCGAGACGTGCTTCTGCGCAGGAGCGTCGGCCAACAATTCCACAGCTTTGTCGATGTCGGCCAATATCTGATCATATAAATCCTGCAACGTTCCACGCGGAGCACCCTCAGTCCCGGCGAAAGTAGGCTCTGTGTAGAGGGGTAAGCCGGGATCCGACTCGTGGCCTTTATATGTCCGGCAGAACCATTGAGACAAATTGTGGTAACAGTAGGCACGAAGCGCGTATGCCTGACCTACGATGTAATTCACATCCTCGGTAGGACCTTCCATGGTCTCCTCGGCGTCGATGATGTAATTGACATTGGCAATGATGGTGTAAAAACACTTCCAAATATCATACGAGCGCCATGTGGTCGAGTTATATCGGGATTTGACCTGGTACAGATAATCGTACCAAAACCAGCCGCTACCCGCCGCTTTCATAACCAAATCCTCACCCATGACGTCGCTGGCCAAAGAGTAGGCTTGCGGGCCGAAAGCCTGATGGTAGTTGCCTTCCACGGTCCATGTCCAGTGGTCTACAAACAACCTGGTATACACTCCATTCAAAGCGGTGATGGCGGTTTTGGTGCTGCTCATCATGCCGTCACCACTGACCCTGTCCGTAGGGCTTGTGTTGAGTCGCTCGGTGGTACAAGAGAAGTGTAAAAGAGCCGACACAACGATCGAAAATATAATTACATTTTTTTTCATTTCAGTAATTCCTTAAAAGTTAAAATTCAAACCGAGGGAAATAGTCCTTACCGGAGCGTAAGAGTAGTCGACACCACCGCTGAAATTGTAATTGTTGTCCATACCGTCCAAGTGGTTGAATATGGCCAGATTGTCCAATGTGAGGTATAGTCTGAGCGAATTCATATCCACCTTTTGGGCGATTCGGGTCGGCAAGCTGTAACCGAACGTGATGTTGTTGATCGCCAAATACGAGGCGTTGATCAACCAACGGTCGTTAGTCGTAGTGACCTGGTTGAACTCAGCACGAGGAACATCGGTCACGTCGCCCGGTTTGCTCCAAGCGCGCAGGATATGCTTGTTGAAGTTATCACCGATGTAGGTAGGTTGCATCGAAGCGGCGTAGTTGCTCTCGTATATTTTTCCGCCGAGGCCGAATGTGGCCAGGAACGAAAGGTCGAAATTTTTAAAGATCGAGAAATTAGATGATATCGATCCTTGAAAATCCGGGGAGCGTTTCCCCAAATAGTATCTGGAGGTTGCTGCTTTGGCTTTATCGCTGGAGATACGTTCGTTAACAATGGTTTCGGTTCCGTCTTCTTCTTTTTTGGTATCATAAACCCAATAGAGCTGTTGTCCGGTTGCCGGATCTACCCCGGCCGATTTTGACATCCAGTAGGTGTTAAGCGGTTTGCCGACTTCGATTACACGTACTCCGTTCACAATTTGATTGGATTCGGTAAGCTTATTGACCTTATTTTTGTTATGGTATCCCATCAAAGTGGCATCCCAAACAAAATTTGGCTTGTTGATTATTGTTCCGCCGATTGTTATTTCAATACCACTGTTAGTCATGTCGCCTGCATTGGCATTATAACCGTTGAAACCGGTCGATGTCGCCATCGGGTATTCGAGCAACATGTCGGACGTCTTCTTGATGTAATAATCGGCTGTGATACGTAACCTGTTGCTGAACAGAGAAGCATCGACACCGACATTGAAAGTACCGATCGTTTCCCAACTTACCGGCGGATTGGCCAGTGAGGAAATTATGGCTCCGGCCTGACTGGCGTTAGGCTTGCTCAGGTCATAGAAAGACTGCCATGCGTAATATCCCGATGAGAGGTTGTTATTACCCACACTACCGTATGACATTCTGAAAGTCAGATAGTCCACCCAGGTAACACTTTTCATGAAGTTCTCCTGCGAGACTCTCCACGAGGCACCAACGCTCCAGAAGTCGCCCCAACGGTAGTCTTGGTTGAAGCGAGAGGAGCCGTCTCTACGGTAGGAGGCATCGATGTAATATTTATTGTCAAAACCATATTTCGGACGCACGAAAAAGCCCTCTACCCTGTCGGTGTTAGCGTAAGAGTTGCCGTCTGTTATATTCACGCCCGGCGCCAACTCGTAGATCCCGTCGAACAGGTCGGTACGAGAGGCCCACAAGTTGTTATGAACGAAGTCGTAGTATTCGTGCCCAAGGAGCATCTCGACGCTGTGCTTACCGAAGTTCCGATTCCACGAGAGGAGTTGGTTGAATGTATAACTTTGGTCGCGGTAGTGCTCGCGCATGATGTCGCCATTGGAGGGAGCCGCGTCGCCATGATACATGTTATGATAGTACAATCTCATGCGGTTGTTGTTGTCGCCGTTGAAATTGAGTGCGAACTTAACGCCTTGCAACCATCCCGCCGAAGCTTCGTCGGTACCTAAGGTGATGTTGGCATTGTAGCGGACGGCGTCACGCCAGTTTTGGTCTTTGTTGTCTCTCAAGTCGCCAAGGGCGTTGAAGTTGTCGCCTTTAGGGCGTCTGGCACCTTCCCGGTCACCGTAGTCCAATTGGCGGTTCCCATTCTCGTCGAGAAGGTCTTCACCGGCTTCATCTTTCAAGTAGATCGGATAGATGGGGCCCATGAACTGGGCAGTGTACCATACGTTGCCGGTCTGTGTTCCCGAATAGTCGGTTCTGTTTTGGATAGTATGGGCATAGGATACCGACAAGCCCATTTTCAGCCAGTTCTTGATCTTGTGATCAACGCCTGCCGTGACGGTGTAGCGTTCGAAGTCGGTGTATTTCAGCCAGCCTTCGGTCTTCATGTACCCTGCCGACATGGCATAGGTTGTTTTGGCGTTACCCCCGCTCACAGACACATTGTAGTCTTGACGAAGGGCGCCTTTATTTTTAATCTCGTCGATCCAATTCTCATTCCATGCGGATTTAGCATCCGACACGATCTTTCCGGTTGCAGGGTCGATCAGGGTTTGCCACTCTTTGTTTTTGTAGGGATTGTATTGCTGTCCTCCCAAATTGACGAACATGTCATTCACGGCAGCCGTGTGCGCGTTTTCGGCCGTGTAACCGCTGGTGTATAAATACTGGTTCCTCAGAGCGGCGTAGGTCATTTCTACGAATTCATCCTGATTCAGCGTGGCGTAAGGTTTACTCATGCGAGAACTGACACCCACGTTGGCGCTGAAATTGACGTTGACCCTGCCCGAACCGTCACCTTTGCGAGTGGTCACCATCAGAACGCCATTGGCGCCACGGGAACCGTACAGAGCGCTGGCCGAAGCATCCTTCAGTACTGAAATTGAGGCGATGTCGTTAGTATTGATAGATGACAGGCTACCACTGTAGGGAGCACCGTCGACCACGATCAGTGGCGAACTGCTCGCGTTGATCGAACCCTGGCCTCGGATCTGTATGGAAGCTGCAGCGCCGGGTTCACCACCACCGGAGGTCGTGACCAAACCCGGAACAAGACCTGTCAAAGCCCTGGAAAGGTCGGTTACTGTTCGTTTTGACAACTCTGAACTTTCGACCACCGAGGCAGAACCGGTAAACGATTCTCGCTGGACTACACCATAAGCGACCACGATCACATCGTCGATATTGGTGATGTCGGGAGACATCGTAACGTCGATGATGGAGCGGTTCTCGACAGGAATCACCCGGGTCACCATTCCGAAAGATGCGAACTCGAGGCTGCCGTTGACGGGAGCCGTGACCGTATAACGGCCGGATGCGTCGGTTACACTCGAGGTGGTTGTCCCCTGAACAGTAACGATCGCTCCGATCAGCGGAGAGCCTTCCTCATTCGTTACGACCCCGGATACAGGGCGATTCTGAGCAAAGCCCAGAGAGCAGAAAGCTACCGCGGAAACAACGGAAAGTAAAACTTTTCTTACCATAAATTTCATTTTAAAGTTTAGATTAAAAAAAGGTTGATCAGTGCATTAAGATTTGGGTCGGAGATGTCAGTAATTCATAAGTATCCTGGTTCCGACGATTTTGAAAACATTGTGTGTCCTATTCTCCCATATATAACTAAGATTAATTTAGATGAAAACGCGGATATGATAATTTAAGTCAAGTCTGGTCAAATGTTACAAAATAACCCCCATTAATTGGGGTTGTTAAGTGAAAAATACGATTCGATTACATTTATGTTGCGAAATGCTTCATTTTGATTGTAAATCGCAACATGTTGGTCTGCCGATGATTCGAGTACTACAAGACAAAGGTAATATAAAAATCGAAAATTCCAAATATTATTGACAAAGAGGCGGGATATCGTGCATGATATCCCGCCTCCTCGATGCTTGTTACGACCCGTTAATCCTCGTCCTCGTCGTTCGCTTCGATATAAATCTCGAACATAAGCGGAGTGAATGGTTGTATTTCAGTGATGACGGTTTGATCGTCCTCCTCTTCCGAGTAACCCGACGTGGGGTAGCCCAGATAGGAGCCGTAAGGATCGTAGCCGTAGCCGCCGTATCCACCGTAGCCTCCATATCCCCCATATCCACCGTAGCCGCCATAGCCGCCATAACCTCCGTAGCCCCCGTAGCCGCCATAACCTCCGTAGCCTCCTCCGTACATATTGCTGTACATGCTACTGTACGCGTAGTATTGCATAAGCTGGCCGTAAGCCTCCTGTTGCTCCAGCACGGCGTTCGAAAAGCCTGTCGCGCCATAGCCGTAAGCCGACGGGAACACTATCCGGCTCCATTGTCCGCGCCGCAGTTGGGGGATCGCACGATGAAAGGCGGCGATGAGTTGCCTCTCGGCGCCTTCTTCCTGGTCGTCGGCCGGTCTGTAACTCAACGCCTCGAAAGTTTTGTTTTGCGCGAGATAGTCCTGTCCTTTGCGGCGGTTGAAGAATTCGTCGTAAACCTCGGGGATGTTGGTGTCGAAGATAAAGCCGTCGGGATATTCGGGTGTGGGAAGGAATTTGCCGATGAACCATATCACCGCGGTCGAATCGAGCCCCAGACTGTCGCTTCTCTCATACTCCTTGACGGGGAATCGTTCGAGAAGATCGGCCCTCGGCCGGAAATTGATGGTGTCGATGTAGAAACAGGGTGCCAGTGTGTCGGTCAACTCCTTGCCCCACCTTTCGGTGGCGAACTGCTCGACGAGTTTTTCCTCATAATCGAGCGGATTTTTCACCACGCCTTTCACGGTGAGATCCTGTATCACGATCTTGGTACTTCCCAGCGGGTACTGTCCGCCGTATCCCTGATCGTCGGTGAAGGAGGTCGAACCGAATGCGAGGAACGAAGGGATGTAGAGCTTCACCCGCGAACCTTCGGTGAGTTTCGTTTTCGAGCCGTCGGATTTGACGAGTTCGTTCTTCAGAGCGAAATATTCGCCTTCGGGCAGGCCTGAATTCATCTCGCCGCAGTAGGTGTACTGGGGAATGTAATATGTGTAAGGCGTGAAAGTGCGTTGCCGGAGCGCCTCCATCGAGTCGCGTGTGGCGAAGATGTTGCCCGAGATGTCGGTGGAGGTGTAGTGGAGTTTGGCCCACACCACGGTGTCGACACCCGACAGGCCGTTCTGGTCGCCCTCCTCGATAAATTCCACCCACATGCCGTTCGGCTGTTGTCTTATGTCGGCGTCCTGCCCGTTTTTCAGCCTCTCCGCGATCAGATTCTTCATCCAGGCGTCGAGCGATTTCTGTTCGAGCCGTGTGATGTCTTCGACTTCACGCTTGGCACACGAGGCGAGGGCCAGCATGGCGGCGAGGGCCGCGATCCAATATCTCATATTCTTCAAATTATCTTATTATTACGATGTCCGTCACTTCAAATGCTATGGTGCTGTTCCGCGGGACGTTGTACACAATTTTGTCGCCGAACGCGATGTCGGGAGTGAGATAAACCCTCACCTCGTCGCTGGCGATGCCGTCCGGTTCCTCGTCGTTGTCGGGGTCGCCGTCGCCCGCCATACATCCGATCAACGCTTCTTGTAGCGATTTTAGTATGCGGCGGTCCTCACCAACTTTGATTCTGAACGGAACGGTGGGCCAGTTAATGGTGTCGAACTGCGGATTGTTACCGGCGATACGCTGGATCCGGGCTTCGATGTTGGTGTAAAACGTCTCCAACTGTTCGAACGAACCGCCCGAGAAAATCTTGGCGTCGAAGAAGAACGCGATGCTATCGCCGCGCTCGATCATGTACTGCCGGTCCGTGCGGTTGACACGGTCTTCGTTGACTATGTGCCGGTATGCTCCGCCCACGATATCGAACCAGCCTTTGATCTGTTCGGGGGTGGGAGGGTTATCTTCGGGCAGATTACCCCTTTCGTATATACCCTGACCCTGGAGGGCCCTGAATATTCTTGTCTGGGCATCGAACACGATATCCCCGTATTTGCCGCCGCACGATGGGATAAGCAATGCCGCCGCCAATGCGACACACACGATCACTGTATTGTTGCCGGGCTTCATAACTCGGCAAAGGTAATATAAAAAGTTGAAAGTGGAAAATTGAAAATTGAAAGCGGGCTAACGCAAAATTATAGCGCGCAGCCCACTTTCCACTTTCAACTTTCAACTGTATTAATGTCCCGCCGACACAAAATATTTCTGGCTTTTGAGCAGGTTCCTCGACTGCAACACCATCGTTTTGGTCTCGTTGAGGATATTGAGGAACAGTACGCTGGTCTTGGTGCTGCCTTTCTCACCCTGAATCCGGCGCAGTTGACGCTTGATGACGTCGCCGATCATCTCCATAAGGCGGTCGCGGCCGTGCATCACCTTGTCCATGTCGCTGAAGTCGTTGGTCTCGAGCATGTGGTTGATCTTGCCGTAGAGCTTTTTGACATTGTCGTTCACCGCCATCAGGTCCTGCGCCTGCTCCTTGGAAAATCCCTTGTGGTTGTTGTCGATGTGGTCGAAGGCCGGGCGGGTGATGTGTACCAGCGACTTGGTCACCTCCGAGAGGTAGTCGACCACCTGAACGTAATAGTGTACGGTTTCGATGTCGGAGCCTTTCAGTTTGTCGAGTACCGGCATCATCGCGTATTTGCGCTCTCTCGACCGGTAGAACAGTTCGTTCGATTCGCGGACGAGCTCGCGGAGGGCCTTGCGGTTCTCCTTCATCACCGCCACCATGGTGCGGTTGTATATCTCGGTCACACGGTCCATCACTTCGCGCACCTCGTCGGTACTTTGGCCGATGATCTCGTTTTCGCCCCCGCCTCTGGTGTAGACTTCGGTCGCGTCGTCGTCGAGAGATTTCTTTTTAGCTTTGAGGTTACTGCGAATGAGGAGGAACAGCGCCAACGCCGATATGGCGAGGATAGCTACGGTTCCGCCGTACATCAGCGCCAGAGCAATCACGAAAGCGATCAGGAAAGCCCCCAGACCCGTGATGAACCATCCCATCACCACGGTCACCACGCCCGAAATACGGTAGACGGCGGTCTCGCGTCCCCATGCGCGGTCGGCGAGAGAGGTACCCATCGCCACCATGAACGTGACGTAAGTTGTCGAGAGCGGAAGTTTCAGCGACGTACCGAACGCGATGAGAAGCGACGAGACTATCAGGTTGACCGTGGCGCGGATCAGGTCGTAGTGGGCGGAGCCTCTTTCGGCGGCGTTCAGCTGCTCGAAACGACGGTTGACCCACTCCTGTCCACGGCCGGGTATGATCCATTTGTAGCCGTTGTTCATTGCGACCGCGCCGCGCACGATAGCGCGCGAGAAGAGTGTCGACGAGAACTTTTCGTCTTCGCCTTCTTTCGAACTGGCGAGCTTTATCTCGGTTTCGGTGACGTTCATCGCCTTTTTCGAGAACCACAGCGTGATGATCATGATGAGACCCGCCCCCACGAGAAGCAGGAAGTTGGCCGGAACCTGATCCCTCAGTCCGCCCATCATCATATTCACATCGCCCGTTTCCGCCGCCATCTTGTAGGAATCCCAACCGGCGATGGGAACCCCAATGAAGTTCACCAGGTCGTTGCCCGCGAAAGTGAGCGCCAGCGAGAAAGTTCCCACGAGGATGGTCACCTTCAGTATGTTGACCTTCATGAGTTGCAGGCCCAGAAGTATCAGCGAAGCCACGGCCCAGATGCCCGCGAGAACGAGCACCGTGTGGGCGTTGACATATTCCAGAAAGGCCGTTCCCGCCAGAGGCGCCTTGAGACCTTTGATAATAACGTAGTAAAGGATGGTCGTCACCGCCACTCCGCACCACGCGGCGCCGAACCAGCGGAACACCTTCGCGTAGCGGAACGAGAACAAAAGGCGCGAGACGTACATCACCACCGAACCCACCACGAGTGCGATGGCCACCGAGGCGAGTATACCCGAGACGATGCCCATAGCGCGCGCCGTATTGATGTATTCGCCGATGTTGGCGAGAGTCGTTGCCGGATCGCCCGCTATCTTCACGATCGACACCGCGATGGCGGCGCCGAGCAACGAGAATATCAGCGAAACGGTGGTCGATGTGGGCAATCCCAGCGAGTTGTAGACGTCCAGCAGGATGATGTTGCCCAGCATCACCGCCAGATAGAGCATCATCACCTCTTTGAAAGAAAACAGTTCGGGATTGAACATGCCGGTTCGCGCGACCTCCATCATGCCGCTCGCCGTGAGCGTACCCACCACGATACCCAGCGAGGCCACCAAAAGGATGACGCGCAGCGGGGCGGCTTTGGAGCCGAGAGCGGAGTTGAGGAAGTTGACGGCATCGTTGGTGACGCCCACGAAGAGACCGGAGATGGCGGTAATCGCCAGAATTACAATAACAACGGTATAAATTATTTCCATATTTTCGTCAGAAAAAACTTTTTCTCGGGTACAAAAATAATACGGGAAACCGAAATACTCCTCTCTCGAGGGGCATAAAACGCCTGCGCCCCTAAAATCTTAATCGTTTTGTAACAACTATCGCGCCAATGCAAAATTACGAATTACGAATTACGAGTTACGAGTTGCTACGCAGAACTTTTGCGCGTTAGCATACACTCGTAACTCGTAATTCGTAAATCATAACTTCTTAAGCGACTGTCGAATGACCTCCTCGACCGAAATTCCCGGGGAGTCTTTCATTATGGCGCGGACGACCTTGTCCGACGCCGCCCTCGAGAAGCCCAGCATGGCGAGCGCCGCCAACGCTTCGCCGTGAACCGCGTCCGATTCCTGCGAGCCTTTTCCTGCGCCTCCTGCGGCCGGGCCCGTGACTATTCCCGTCATCTTGTCGCGCAGTTCGACGATTATTTTCTCGGCGGTCTTTAGTCCCAGTCCCTTGACGTTCTTGAGGAGCACCGCGTTCTCGCTCGAAATGATGTTTGCGAGTTCGGTCGGCGAGAAGGTCGACAGCACCATGCGAGCCGTTCCTCCGCCCACACCCGAAACGCTTATCAGTCGGCGGAAAAGCTCTCTTTCGGCTATCGTTGCGAAACCGTAAAGTATCTGCGCGTCCTCCCGCACGGTGAAGTGGACGAAAAGGCGCGCTTCGGGGAGGCGCTCTATCTCCGAGTAAGTTTGCAGCGATATGTTAAGGTAATAGCCCACGCCCCCCGCCTCGACGACGGCATAAGCGGGAGTCAGTTCGGCGACACGGCCGGAGATGTATTCATACATATTAATTACGAGTTACGAGTTACGAGTTACGAGTTAGGAATTACGGATCGGCCGCGCGGAACAGGCTAAAAAATCGCTAACCGGGAGCGAAAATAGTGAAAACATTCGGGATATTAAAAAAAAGTGTACCTTTGTACGCTAATTGAAAAACCAATAACCGACACGATAACATGAAAAAAGCACTCCTCATCGCCGTTGCGATGTTCGCACTCGCGGCTTGTAAAAACACCCCGGGCGCCGCCGAGGGCGGTTCGGAAACCACAGGCGAAGGCCGCACCGTTCAAACCGTCTACGATATAGCCTATGTATCGATGGACTCGCTCGTGACAAACTACGACCGCTTCATCGACCTGAGCGGCGCATTCGAGACCAAGGCCACCAAAGCTCAGACCGATCTCGAAGCCCGTGCCCGTTCCCTGCAAAACGAAATGATAAGTTTCGAGGACAAGGTCAACAAGGGTCTTATGACGAGCCGCGACGCCCAGGCCGAGCAGGCACGCCTCCAGACCAAAGCCGAGCAGTTCGAGACCGACCGTCAGACCCGTCTGGCGGAACTCGCCGAAGAGGAGCAGGTGATGATGAACCAGATAATGTACGCCATTCAGGATTATGTGTCCAAGTTTAACGCCGGTTTCAGGTACAAGATGATCCTCACCTCGTCGGGCGGTTCTCCCGTGATCCACGCCGATCCCGCCCTCAATATCACATCCGAGATACTCGGTGGTCTCAACGCCGAGTATGCCGCGGAAAAGACCGCAAGTAAATAAATTACGAATTAGGAATTAGGAATTACGAATTTTGATTACCTTTGCACCTTCAAAATTATCAACTATACATTATCAATTATCAATTAAGTAAATGGCTGTAAAGATCAGATTAGGACGGCACGGTAAGAAAGGTTACGCCTTCTACCATATAGTCGTCGCAGACAGCAGGGCGCCACGTGATGGTAAATTTATCGAGAAGATCGGGACCTACAATCCGAACACGAATCCTGCTACGATCGACCTAAACTTCGAGAAAGCTTTAGATTGGTTGCAAAAAGGCGCACAACCCACCGACACATGCCGTGCAATCCTCTCGGAGAAGGGGGTACTCATCAAAAAACACCTGTTGGGCGGTGTAGCCAAGGGCGCTTTCTCGGAAAGCGACGCCGAAGCGCGCTTCAACAAGTGGCTCGAGGAGAAGGGTGCCAAAGGCGCAGCCAAGGTCTCCAAGATCGCCGGTGACGCCCGCGCGGCCGAGAAAGCCCGTGCCGCCGCCGAATCGAAGGTTCGCGAGGAGAAAGCCGCAGCCATAGCCGCCAGGAAGGCCGAAGCCGCCGCTACCGCGACTCCCGCCGACGAAGCAGTGGCCGAAGCCGAGAACGCCGAGGCTGTAGAAGCCGCAGAATAACACCCCTGTCTATGGACGGGATGGTCACGGCAGGAAGGGTCTCAGGACTCTTCGGGAACAGGGGCGAGCTCGCGCTGGTGCTTTACGATCCCTTTCCGCGTGATCCCGATATCGAGGAACCCGTGTTCGTTTTAATCGACGGACACGTGGTTCCTCTCTTTTTCGAACGCTTCGCCCGCCGCGGTGTACGGGGTGCGACGGCCGTTTTCGCCGACATCGACACTTCGGGTCGCGCCTCCGAACTTATCGGACGGGAGTTCCATCTCAGGATGGACAGAGGAGAGGCAGCGGATCGGGAGGATGAATTGTACTTTGAAGACCTCGTGGGCTGGGAGGCCGAGGTGGACGGAGGCCGCCGGGGCCGCATCACGGCTTTTCTCGACAGCGAGCTCAATCCTCTGTTGGAGATCTCTCTCGACGGCGAGGCGGAACTGATCCCTGCTCAGGGCGAGTTCATCGCCGAAGTGAAGGAACACCTCCGCCGCGTGAAGTTCGACCTGCCCGAAGGGCTGTTGGGACTTAATAAATAATCATTTCATTTTTAATTGATGAAACGAGTGATCGTGGGTTTGTCGGGAGGTGTCGATTCCTCCGTTGCGGCGTGGCTTCTGCAGCAGCAGGGCTACGACGTGGTGGGGCTTTTCATGCGCAACTGGCACGACACTACGGGTACTCTTTCGGGCGACTGCCCCTGGGAGGACGACCAGATATTCGCCGAGCTCGTCGCCAAACGCCTCGACATCCCGTTCCACTTCGTCGACCTTTCGGAGCAGTATCGCGCGCGAGTGGTCGATTATATGTTCGCCGAGTATGCGCGGGGCCGCACGCCCAACCCCGACGTGCTGTGCAACCGGGAGATAAAGTTCGACGTATTCTTGCAGGAGGCCCTGAAGTTGGGCGCCGACCACGTCGCCACCGGCCACTATTGCCGCGTCGAGCGCGATGCCGCCCGCGGGATGTATCGTCTGCTGGCCGGGGTCGACGGCAATAAAGACCAGAGCTATTTCCTGTGCCAACTCTCGCAGGAACAACTCTCGCGAGCCATGTTCCCCATAGGCGGTATGCTCAAGCCCGAGGTGAGGCGCATTGCAGAAGAACAAAAACTCGCCACCGCCAAGCGCAAGGATTCGCAGGGCATCTGTTTCGTCGGCAAGGTCGATCTGCCCACCTTCCTGCAACAAAAACTCGCCGCCCGCCGGGGCGACATTATCGAGATACCCGCGGATTGGCATGGTTACGATAAAGTACGAGAGGGTGGTTCCCCTCCTGTGGAGGGGTGCCCCGCAGGGGCGGGGTGGTCGGTACCGCAACTCGAACACCTGCATACTTCCGCTGTCGGCATTAAGGTCGGCGAACACGACGGCGCCCACTTTTACACGATAGGCCAAAGAAAGGGCTTGGGCGTGGGCGGTAAGGCCGAACCTCTGTTCGTGATCGGCACCGACGTCGAACGCAACATCGTTTACGTCGGACAGGGCGATAACCATCCGGGGCTTTGGCGCGACCGGCTTTGCATTCTCGAAGAGGATATCCACCGGGTTCGCCCCGACCGTGCCGTGCCGCCGGGCGGAAGCGAACGTTTCTCTTTCCGCATCCGCTACCGCCAGCCGTTGCAGGGCGGCGTGCTTCATCATTTGCCCGATGGCGGAGGAATACACATAGTTTTCGACACGCCCCAGCGTGGCGTCACCCCCGGCCAGTTCGCCGCGTGGTACGATGGCGACGAACTTATCGGCTCGGGAGTGATTAATGGATAGTCGATAATGGATAATGGATAATTATCTACGCAAAACAATTCGTAATTCGTAACTCGTAATTCGTAATTGAAAATCTTCGGTATCATAGGACGGCCTCTGGGACACTCCCTTTCGAAGGCCTATTTCGAGGAGAAGTTCGCCTCGCTCGGACTCGACGACTGCCGGTTCGAAAAGTTCCAGTTGGAAAATATCGGCGAACTGGAAGGGGTGCTCGACCTATACGAAGACGGCCTGAAAGGTTTTTGCGTTACCATACCTTATAAGAAAGAGATCATGGCGCGGCTCGACGAAATTTCACCGGAGGCGCTCCAAATAGGCGCCGTGAACTGCGTTCGCGTGGCCGGGGGACATCTTAAAGGATACAACACCGACGCCCACGGGTTCCGGGTGGGTCTGGAGCGGCTTTTGGACGACGAACGTCCCCGGGCGCTGATTCTGGGAACGGGGGGCGCTTCGTGCGCGGTCCGATGGGTGCTGGAGAGCGTCGGGATCGAGTACCGGATGGTGTCTCGACAGGCGAATAATTACGAGCCACGAGTTACGAGTTACGACAAATTGACTCCGGAAATTATCGACGATCATAAACTGATAGTGAACACCACCCCTTTGGGAACGTTCCCCGCAGTGGAGGGTAAGCCCGATCTGCCATACGAGGCGGTCGGTGCGGGCCACTATCTCTACGATCTTGTATACAACCCGCCCGTGACGGCATTTATGGCCGAGGGCGAGCGACGCGGAGCACGAATCCTCAGCGGCGAGACAATGTTCCGCGCGCAGGCCGAAAAGAACTGGGAGATTTGGAATGATTTGGTGATTTGATAGTGAGCTACGCAAAACATAATACTTATTTGAATATGAAAAAGTTATCCATTATCATGCTGTCCCTCGTCGCGGTCGCCGTGTCGGCCTGCGGACAAAAACACAACACCCTCACCGAAGCCGAGGCGGCCGAAGGGTGGACGCTCCTCTTCGACGGCGCGACGCTCGACGGATGGCGAAACTACAACTCCGAAGAACTTACCGGATGGCGGGTGGTCGACGGAGCCGTTCAGGCCGACGGCAGCGGGAGCGACGCTTCGGGTTACATCGTCACGCGGCGTGAGTACGAGAACTTCCACCTGTCGGTCGACTGGCGGCTGACCGAAGGGGGCAACAGCGGTCTTTTGTACCACGTGGTCGAGCGTCCCGAATTCAAGGTTCCCTACGTCACGGGCCCCGAATACCAGCTCATCGACAAGGCCGGATGGGAAAAAGCCAACGCCCCCACCATGCTCGAGGATTGGCAGTCGCTCGGCGTCGACTACGCCATGCACCTGCCCGACCTCGAAGGCGTTCGGGTGAACCCTCCGGGACAGTGGAACAACTCGGAGATCGTGTTCGACAACGGTCACGTCGAGCATTGGCTCAACGGGGTGAAGATCGTGGAGTTCGAGGCGTGGACCGACGACTGGTTCGCCCGGCGCGAAAGCGGCAAATGGGAGAACGCTCCCGAGTACGGTTTGGCACACAGGGGTTTGGTGTGTCTTCAGGATCACGGCGATCCCGCCGCGTTCCGCAACATCAAGATCAAAGAATTGCCCCGCAAGGCGGGTGGCACCGTCGAACTTTTCAACGGGACGGATCTGACGAACTGGGTACCCTACGGCACGGAGCTTTTCTACGTCGAGGACGGGACGATAGTTCTCGAAAGCGGGCCCGACAAACAGTACGGTTATCTGGCCACCAGAGAATATTACGACGATTTCGACTGTACGTTCGAGTTTCTGGAAGAGGCCGACGGCAACTCGGGATTTTTCTTCCGTTCGGTGGTATTCCCGCCCGCGACGGTCAACGGCTGGCAGGTGGAGGTCGCTCCCGCGGGCCACCACTCGGGCGGTATCTACGAAAGTTACGGCCGCGGATGGCTGTTCCAACCTCCTGTGGAACATCTCACGGAAGGATGGAACACGATGCGCGTGAAGGTCGTGAAAGGCCAGGCGACGGTGTGGCTCAACGGAACCGAAGTAACCAACCTCACCGACGAGGCGTTCGCCCGGCGTCAGGGCCGCATCGCGCTCCAGATACACGACGGCGGCGGCATCAAGGTAAAGTTCCGCAATCTGAAACTCACAAAATTATAGAGGTATGAGAAATTTATTGATCTTCACTGCGGCGCTCTTTTTTGCGGCGTGCTGTCCCAAGACCGAAAAGACGCCCGAAACGGCGACTCCGGCCCCTCAAAACGAAACCAAAATGATTAGACTGAACGTTTTTGTCACCACCACGCCGGAGAATCTGGCCGAGGTCGTCGAGGGGCTGAACACCCTCGCGGCGGCATCGCGCGCCGAAACGGGATGCGAGGGCTACGAGATCTACCAAAGTACGATCGACCCTCTGCGCCTCATTATCGTCGAGACATGGGCGGGCGACCAGGCCCTCGAAGCACACCAAAAAACCCCGCACTACACGACCATCCTGCCCCCGTTGGGCGAAAAGATGTCGCTCGAACTCCAACGGTTCGAGTATTGAATCTAAGAAAGGTTCACCTCAGGTGGGCCTTTCTTATTTCCCGCGGGCGGCGGCGTAGGAGGCAAGGGAGAGGAGCGACGAGCGATAGGGCGACGGAGGACACCTCATCACAATTGCCCGGGCCCGTTCTATAAGGCCGTGCATGACCTCCTCGGCTCCGGCGATACCTCCACCCTGAAGAACGGCCTCGCGAAGGCGGGAGATATTGTCGGGCTCGGAGTCGGCGGCGGCCAGAAGGGCCAACAGTTCCGCACGGAACGGCGCCGTCGAACGCTCCAGTACCACCAGCAGAGGCAGGGTTATCTTCTGTTCGCGAAGGTCGTTGCAGGCGGGTTTGCCGGTATCGGTCAGGGTGTCGTAGTCGAGTATGTCGTCGCGGATCTGGAACGCCATGCCGACCCATTCGCCGAACGAGCGCATCGCAGCGACTTTCTCCGGGGAGGCGCCCACCGACAAGGCCCCCACTCCGGCGCTGACACCGAAGAGCGCTCCGGTCTTTTTGCGGATTATGTCGAGATATATCTCGCGCGTCATGTCGAGCCGTTCGCTCTGCGCGCTTTGGATCAGTTCGCCCTCGCAAAGTTCCGACATGGCGCGGGTGACATAGCTGACGATGTCGTACTGGGCGCTGTCGAGCCCCACGGCTATGCTCTTGGCCAACAGAAGGTCGCCGGCGATGACGGCGCGGCGCGAACCCCATCTGGCTCTCACCGACGGTTTGCCCCGGCGGCGGTCGCTCTCGTCGATAACGTCGTCGTGAACAAGCGAGGCGGAGTGCATCATCTCGACCAGCATAGCCCCGAGATAGCTCCTGGGCCCCAGACCCTTCCCGGGCGAGGGAGAGTGCATCGCCGCCGACAGAAGCACCGTCACCGGACGGAAGCCCTTGCCTCCATTGTCGAGGATATAGCCGAATATTCCATCCACAGCCTCGTTGGGAGAGGTCATGTGGCGCGCCATAAACAGTTCGTACCGTTCGATATCGTCGATTATCGGACGGCGTATGTCGTCGGAGATATTCATGCAGGGTCTGAGTTTACCCCGCAAAAATAACCATTTTTTCAACTATTTTGCGTTACTTTGCACGAAACTATCGAAGTAGCATGAAATTCTTATCTCTGATCCGGCGTGCGGTTCCATACATAACGGCGATCGTGGTGTTCTGGGTGGTGAGCGCCGTCTATTTCGCGCCTCAGTTCTCGGGCGAGGTCGTCGCGATGAACGACGTGACGCAGTATGGAGGCATGAAACAGGATATCTCCGACCATCGCGCCGCCTACGGCGAAGATCCTCAGTGGACGGGAGGGATGTTCGGCGGAATGCCCGCCTATCTCATCACCGTGAAATATCCCGCGATGATCCTTCGCAACGGCGTGCAGTGGGCGATGGGCCTTCTTGGCGAGCCGATGGCGCTGATGTTCCTTGCGATGCTCGGGTTCTGGCTGATGTTGCTTATGGTGGGCGTCGACCCGTGGCTGGCGATACCTTTCGCCGTGGCTTACGGCCTGTCGACCTACAACATACTGATAATCGAGGCGGGGCATATAACCAAAATGAGGGCTATGGGCTACGCGCCGATGCTCGTGGGAGCGGTCTTCTACACCTTCCGGCGGAACGTTTGGGTCGGAGGAGCGCTTGCCGCGCTGTTCGGGACTCTGCTCATTGCCGCCTCGCATCACCAGATAACATACTATTTCCTGCTTGTGGTCGCGGCGTTGTGGATCAACGAACTGGTGGCCGCGGCGCGCACCAAAGGCGTTTGGAAACGCTTCTGCGTCGCGACGGCCGTGCTGGCCGGATCGGCGGTGCTGGCCGTGGGCGCAAACTTCACCCATATATGGTATACTCTGGAGCATACTTCCGAAACCACTCGGGGCGGCTCCGAACTTGTGGCCGAGGAGTCGGTCGACGCTAAAGGTCTCGACCTCGACTACGCCACGGCATGGAGCTACGGCGTGGGCGAGAGCCTCAATATGTTCATTCCTAACGTGCGGGGCGGCTCGTCGTGGAGCGGGTTCGCCCCGGACGGCGAGGTTGCCACCGTGCTACGCCGAAGCGGGATAAGCCCCGCCATGGCCGCCCAACTGCCCGGATATTGGGGAACGCAGCCAGGCACCGGGGGCCCCACCTATCTGGGAGCGGTGGTGGTGTTCCTGTTCGTGCTCGGGATGTTCGTGTTGCCTGCGCGGCAGAAGTGGTGGATACTCGGCGTGAGCGTTTTCGCGCTGTTGCTTGCCTGGGGACGCAACGCGATGTGGTTCACGGAGTTGAGTTTCGCCGTACTCCCGGGATACAACAAATTCCGCACGGTGGCGATGGCGCTCGCCGTGTTGCAATGGAGCGTGCCTTTCGTGGCGGCATTGGTCGCATCGGGACTTTGGCGCGGCGAGTTATCGGAAGGTGTGAGTATCTCCGAAGGTGCCGGAAAAAAGCGATTCGTTCGCGATCTCGGGTGGTCTTTAGGTTTGACGGGCGGCGTGGCGTTGCTGCTCGCGCTTTTCGGCGGCGCTATCTTTAACTTTTCGACGCCGAGCGACAGCTATCTGGAGGGTGTTCCGGGTCTTGTCGACGCCGTTCACAGCGAACGGGCGGCGATGCTGAAGGCCGACGCGTGGCGGTCGCTCGTGTTCGTGTTGCTCACGGCGGGAGTCCTCTGGGCATGGGTTACCCGCCCCTCGTGGCGCGGTGCGAGGCGATGGATACCCGTATGCGCCCTCTCCGCACTGGTTTTGGCAGACCTCGTACCGGTCGATCTGAGGTTCCTCTCGCACGACGATTTTCAGGCGCCCTCGCGCGTGGAGGTGAAACCCGACGAAGCCGACCTCGCCATAATGGACGACCCCGAGCCCGGGTTCCGCGTGATGAATACCCAGAATCCGTTCAACGAGGCGAACACATCGTATTTCCACCGCTCGGTGGGCGGTTATCACGCCGCCAAACTGCGCCGCTATCAGGACGTTATCGACCGCTATCTGTCGCGGTTCCATCCGGGGGTGCTGGGTATGCTCAACACCAAATATTTCATAGTCAGCGACCCGGCGACGGGCGAGCGGGTGGTTGAACTGAATGGCGACGCCTTCGGAGCGGCGTGGTTCGTGGACGATGTGGTGCGGGTCGATGGCGCCCAAGCCGAGCTCGACGCTTTGGACACCACCGATCTGCGGCAAACCGCCGTCGTTAATTCGAGTTACGAGTTACGAGTTACGAGTTACGAGAGAGGGACGCAGACCGATGGTATCGAGCTCGTGGAATACCGGCCCAATTACTTGAGATATGAGAGTTCGGCCGCGACCGACAGGGTGGCGGTTTTCTCCGAGATATATTATGACAAGGGGTGGAAGGCGTACATCGACGGCGAGGAGGCGCCCTATTTCAGGGCCGATTACATTCTGCGCGCGATGGTCGTTCCGGCGGGAGAACACACCGTCGAATGGCGGTTCCGCGCCCCGCGTTTCGCCACCGTCGAGGGGATCACTTTAGGTTGTTCGATCCTGATCCTGTTGTGGTTGGCCGCGGCCATCTTCTTCGACCGGCGCAAAACAGCTCGTAAATCGTAACTCGTAATTCGTAATTGGAAATGTCTCAGGAAGATAAAAGACTCAAGCGGAGAGTCCGCAACTCATACCTCATCTCGACGGTGAGCATAGCCATGGTGTTGTTCCTGCTGGGAGCGACGACCTATCTGATCTTCAATGCGCTGAACCTCACCGACCGGCTCAGGGAAAGCGTCGTGCTGCACGTCATGCTCTCAGACGGCCTTTCGGTCGAACAGACCTCGGCCATGAGGGTGTCGCTCGAGCTTTCCGACATCGTGCGCGAAGTGAAATATATCCCTAAAGCCCAGGCGGCAGAAGCCTTTATCGCCGAGTCGGGCGAGGATTTCAAGACATTTCTCGGCGACGACCCCGAAGCCAATCCCCTTCCCGACAGCTTCGAGGTGGGACTTGCGGCGAAAGGGTCGGAGCGCGAGATCATAGAGCCGTTCGTGGCCGGGCTCGAAGCGACCCCCGGCGTCGACGAGGTGGTGTACCAAAGGGGAGTGGTCGAGCAGATAGGCACGAACTTAGGCAAATTCAACCTCGTGTTGCTACTTTTCGGCGGAACATTGCTCGTCATTTCGATAGTATTGCTCCACAACACCGTCAGAATGACCATCATAGCCAAACGCCGGATAATCAACACGATGAAACTCGTGGGTGCGAACGGAGGATTCATCATGCGTCAGTTCGCCGCCTCGGCGGTCGTACACGGCCTCGTCGCGGGACTTCTCGCAACGGCGCTTTTCGCGTTGCTGATAATCGGACTGAAGGAGGGAATTCCCGAGATCACCCTCTTGAAGGGCAATGTGCTATTGGGCTCGATAGTCGGCGGAATGCTACTCCTGGGAGTGGTCGTCTCGCTGCTGTTCACCGTGTCGGCCGTTCACAAAGCGGTCAGACAGGAGTCGAGCAAGGCGCTCATCTGATTTGATGATTTGGTAATTTGATGATTTGGTAATGAGCTACGCGTTATTAATAACTCATAACTTAATAACTTGCAAATAATGGCTACGCAGAAAAAAATACAAAAAAACGTGCAGGAGGACAGGGAGGCGCGGATGCCGCTCGGACGTAGGAATTACATTCTAATGCTTATCGGATTGGGTGTTATAATCGCCGGTTTCCTGCTGATGGCGGGCGGCGGGAGCGACGACCCTGCCGTGTTCAACGAAAAGATGTTCAGCTTTCGGCGCGTAACTCTCGCCCCGATAGTCGTGATCGCGGGATTCGTCTTCGAGATCTACGCCATCATGTCGCGTCGTAGATAGGAATGAGTACATTAGAAGCAATTATACTGGGGATCGTGCAGGGGATCGCCGAATTCCTGCCGGTGTCGTCGAGCGGCCATTTGCAGATCGCGAAAGAGGTTCTGGGGGTGACGCTGACAGACAATCTGACCTTCGATGTGATGTTGCACGTCGCCACGGTGCTGGCCACCGTCGTGGTGCTGTGGGGCGAGGTCGCGAAACTCTTCAAGGGTGTTTTCAGATTCCGGTACAACCCCGAAACAGCCTGCTTTCTGAAGATCCTGCTGTCGATGGTGCCGGTCGGGATAGTGGGGTTTGTGTTCAAGGATCAGCTTAACGCGATGCTCGCCTCGCCCGCCATCCTACTCATTGTGGGACTGATGTTGCTGTTGACGGCCGCGTTGCTGGTGTTTGCCGGCAGGGCGCGTGAGAAAGAGGGACAAAAAGGCGAAATATCTTACCGGGACGCCTTTATCATAGGTCTCGGACAGGCCGCCGCCGCAATGCCGGGATTGAGCCGCTCGGGGACGACCATCGCCACGGGCCTGCTGCTCGGCAACCGCAAGGCCGCCGTTGCGCAGTTCTCGTTCCTGATGGTGATACTGCCCATTCTCGGCGAGGCGTTGCTGGACGTCGTAAGGGGCGATTTCGGCGCGGGTCTCGGCGTGGGAGTTTGGCCGCTCGTTGCGGGATTTGTAGCGGCTTTCGCGGTCGGATGCGCGGCGTGCAAATTTATGATCGAGATGGTCAAACGCTCGAAACTGGTCTGGTTCGCCGTCTATTGCACCGTTGTCGGTGCGGCCACCATTATTTATTATTTTATTTGATAATTTGGTGATTTGATAATTTGATAATTCTTTATGTTAGCGCGTAGCTCATTATCAAATTATCAAATTACCAAATCATTGTAGATGGAAAAATGTTTTCAAAAGAGATAAACTTCCCCGAAGGATACGTTCTGTGTGTCGACAAGCCTTATGAATGGACGTCGACCGACGTGGTGCGCAAGATAAAATATTCGCTCGAAAGGCTCGGTTGGCGGCGTATAAAGGTGGGTCACGCGGGGACGCTCGACCCTTTGGCGACGGGAGTTCTCATCGTCTGCATCGGCAAGGCCACAAAACGTGTCGAGGAGCTTCAGGCCGAGCGCAAGGAGTACATCGCCGATATCGTGCTCGGCGCCACGACCGTCAGTTACGATCTGGAACATCCTGTCGAAGGGGAGTTCCCGTGGAAACATATCACTCGCGGCGATGTGGAACTCGTTCTGAAAAATCTTACGGGCGAGAGGTTGCAGACCCCGCCCGTGTACTCGGCGAAAAAGATGGAGGGCCGCCGCGCCTATGAGATGGCGCGCGAGGGCGAAGAGCCCGAAATGAGGCGTGCGCTCGTCAATATTTACGAGATGGAGCTGCTGGAGTGCCGCCTGCCCGAAGAGCCGCACATAAAAGTTCGCGTCGAGTGCAGCAAGGGAACGTACATCCGTTCGCTGGCCCACGAGATCGGCACGGCTCTCGCCTCCGACGGTTATCTCGAGGCTCTGAGGCGTACCCGCAGTGGTGAATATCGCGTTGAGAACGCCCTCGAAATGGCAAAAATCGTGGAAATTCTCGCCCCTCCTGTCATGAAATCATCCGATAATTGATTTTTTTCACCCTCTCTGCGAAACATTTTTAAGATTTTTACGTAATATACTTGTTTAGTTTTGCCCGAAAGCAAAACTCTTTGGTATATCATGAAATTATCCCAGTACACTTACGCCTTTACTCCCGAACTTCTTGCGAAATATCCGGCCGAGAACCGCGACGAAAGCCGCCTGATGGTCGTGAACCGCAAAACCGGCAAGATCGAACACCGGATATTCAAGGACGTTATCGATTATTTCGCGGCCGACGATATCTTTATCCTCAACAACACCAAGGTTTTCCCGGCGCGCCTCTACGGCAACAAGGAGAAAACGGGCGCCGAGATCGAGATATTCCTGCTTAGGGAGCTCAACCACGACCTCAAACTGTGGGACGTGTTGGTCGATCCGGCGCGCAAGATCCGCATCGGCAACAAGCTCTATTTCGGCGACGACGACCTGTTGGTGGCCGAGGTGATCGACAACACCACCTCGCGCGGACGTACCCTCAGGTTCCTGTTCGACGGAACGCACGACGAGTTCAAGGAGGCGCTCTACAAGATGGGCGAAACCCCGCTCCCGAAGTGGGTGAGAGAGAAGGTCGAACCCGAGGACGAGGAGCGCTATCAGACCATTTACGCCTCCGAGGAGGGCGCAGTGGCCGCTCCCACCGCCGGTATGCACTTCTCCAAGCACCTACTGAAGCGTATGGAGATCAAGGGCATAAACCGTGCCGAGATCACGCTTCACGTGGGCTTGGGGAACTTCCGCACGGTGGATGTCGAAGACCTCACCAAGCATAAGGTCGACTCGGAGCAGATAATCATCTCCGAAGAGGCCGCCGAGGCGATCAATGCCACCAAACGGGCGGGTAAGAAGATCGTCTCGGTGGGCACGACCGTGATGCGCACCATCGAAAGCAGCGTCTCGACGGGAGGTATGCTCAAACCCTTCGAGGGATGGACCAACAAATTCATCTTCCACCCCTATGAATTCACCGTCGCCGACGCCATGATAACCAACCTTCATCTTCCGCACTCCACCCAACTGATGATGGTGGTGGCCTTCGGAGGCTACGATCTGGTGATGAAGGCGTACCGGACCGCCATCGACGAAGGCTACCGTTTCGGCACTTACGGCGACGCGATGCTGATATTGTGAAAAAAAATCACTACATTTGCACTGTGAGTAAAAACAAAATACTGTACGTCAGCCAGGAGATATACCCCTATCTGCCGGAGAGCGTGATGGGGCTCAGGCAGCGTACCCTCTCGCAGGCGATGCAGGAGTACGGCGGCGAGATACGCACCTTCATGCCGCGTTGGGGCACCATCAACGAGAGGAGGAACCAACTCCACGAGGTGATCCGTCTCAGCGGAATGAACCTCATCATCGACGACAACGACCACCAACTCATTATCAAGGTTGCCTCGATCCCGTCGGCCAGAGTGCAGATATATTTCATCGACAACGACGACTATTTCCACCGCAAAGCCCAACTCACGGACGAGAGCGGCATTCCCTTCCCCGACAACGACGAGAGAGCGATATTCTTTGCGCGCGGAGTGTTGGAGACGGTGAAAAAACTGCGCTGGGAACCCGCCATAGTTCACTGCCACGGTTGGTTCTCGGCCATCGTACCGGTCTATCTGAAGGGTACGTTCGCCGAAGATCCGGTCTTTCGAGGCAGCAAGATCGTGGTGTCGCTCTATAACGACGCCTTTCCTGGAACGCTCGACGGTAGCGTAAGGCAAAAGATCGAGAACGAAGGCATGAACGACCCGAAACTCGAAATTCTCGATGATCCCTCATACGAAAACCTGATGAAGCTCGTTATTGACTATGCCGACGGCGTGGTGATCGAGGAAAAACTCACGGACGAGACTCTCACGGATTATGTACGCCGGTCGGGTAAACATCTGCTCGAGGCAGGCGACGACCCCCAGAGCGCACAGTACATGGACGCATACCACACTTTTTACGATGAATTGCTCAATAAATAGAAATACGACGGCGGCGCTCGGTGCACTGGCTTTTTTTATTATAGCATCCAACGCCTGTACCGAGGTCGACGACAGACTGGGAGCGGGCCTGATCCCTAAAAACCAACGAATGGAGATAGAGGTGACCTCGCCCGAGAACGGAGTGAGGACGTTCCTCTATCGCAAGGACAGCATCCCCTCGTCGAGAACGGGGCGCGGCTATTTCGGACGGACGGTCGATGCGGACGGTATATTCGGGGCCCAGACGAGTAGCGTGCTCCTGCAGTTCCATCCCGTGTCGTTGCCTTACGCCGAGGAGGAGGGCTACGGCCTGAACCCGATAGTCGACTCGGCGGTACTTCTTATGACTCTCGACGGTACGAGGGGCGATACCACTGTGGTGCAACGGTTCGACGTGTGGGACGTGGTTCCGGGAACCATGCCTCTGCTCCACCGGGACTCGACCTATTACACCAACTTCCCGATCGAACGGTACAAGGGCGAAAAGCTATTCGAATTCACCCACACCGGAAAGCGCGACGTTAACGCGAGACTCTTTCCGACAGCCGCGGGAAAAGAGTACCTCAACAGTATCGTGAACATCAAAGGCGATGATTGGGACGACTATATCACCGACTCTCTCTTCCTGAAGAGATTCCAGGGCCTTTACATAACCCCAGCCGGGGATTCTCCCGCCGCGGCCGCGCTTTACGGCGCCGACCTTTCGGCCTCGGGAATCCAGCTCCATGTTCGCAACCACGATACGCTCGACGTTTCGGCCATATACGACACCCTCACCACCCTGTTCATGTTCCGCGACACCGACGCCGCCGCGACCATGAACACCGCGGCCGAAAGTTGGCAGAACGTGTCGGTCAACATGACCCACTTCGACTACACCGGTTCCGTGCTCGGGGGGCTCGAGGCGCAAACCAACGGCTTTACCGACACCCTTCCCACGAGCACTCCCCTCTCGACCCTCTATGTGCAGTCGATGAACGGCGTGGGGACTTACCTTCGTTTCAGCGACGAGCTCGTCGAAGAGATCCGCAACCTTCGTTTCAAGGTGGACGAGGGACAAAAAACGGGTAAGGATATCGCCATAAACCGGGCCATGATGCGGATATGGATCGAGAACGATACCGTCGAGGGGCTCGATGCCTCGATGCCGCGTCTGGGTAGCTATCTCAACCTGAAGACGTTGTTTCCGATTCCCGACTACCAGTACGCGCAGGAGCAGTACCAGAACGAACTCTCCATATCGCAGGGAGGCGGGGGATACTCGTTGCCCTACGGCGGATATCTCAACCGCTCGAACGGTTACTACGAGCTCGACATCACCTCCTACATACAACAGCTCTCGCGCATGAAAGAGGACGATCCGCAGTTCCAATTCATATCACCGGCCATCTTCATAGGTCCGGCCGCCGAACAATTCATCGGGTTGGGTCAAAGCGTGTTGAAAGGACTCGGAAGCGAACGGCCCGTCTCCATCACGATCACATACACCATAATAGAGGGATAAGTAGCGAATGGGCAGGAATTTAGTGATCGTGGAGTCGCCCTCCAAGGCTAAAACGATCGAAAAATACCTCGGCGCGGACTATACCGTCCGCTCGAGCATGGGACATATCCGCGACCTTGTGAAAAAGGGCCTCGGAGTCGATATAGAACACGGATTCGAACCCAATTACGAGGTCGACGCCGACAAGACCAAGCTCGTGAAGGAGTTGAGCGCCGAGGCGAAGAAAGCCGACGCCGTGTGGCTCGCCAGCGATGAAGACCGCGAGGGAGAGGCCATTGCCTGGCACCTGTCGGAGGTGCTGAAACTACCCGCCGACAAGACCCGCCGCATAGTTTTCCACGAAATAACAAAGCCGGCCATCCTGCACGCGATCGATAATCCGCGCGGGATCGACATGGACACTGTCAACGCCCAACAGGCGCGCCGCATCCTCGACCGGTTGGTGGGCTTCGAACTCTCGCCGCTGCTGTGGCGCAAAGTGCGTCCGTCGCTTTCGGCGGGCAGGGTTCAAAGCGTCACCGTGAGGCTGATAGTCGAGCGTGAAAGGGAGATAATGGGCTTTACGTCGGTCGATTACTGGAGAGTGGTCGCCGAAATGTATCCCAACAAGGATATGGGAACTCCGGGCGCGATATTCAAAGCCGAATGTTCGCGCCGTTTCGACACCCGCGCCGAGGCCGAAGCGTTCCTGGCGGCTTGCACCGGAGCGGTGTTCACCGTCGCTTCGGTCGAGGAGAAACCCGCCGTGCGCTACCCCGCCCCGCCGTTCACCACCTCGACCCTGCAACAGGAGGCGGGACGAAAATTAGGTATGTCGGTGTCGCAAACCATGTCGGTCGCCCAACGGCTCTACGAACAGGGACTTATCACCTACATGCGTACCGACTCTGTGAACCTTTCGACCGCCGCGCTTTCTGCCGCGAAGCAGGAGGTGACCGGATTGTTCGGCGCCGAATACTCGAACACGCGAAACTATAAAACGTCGTCGAAAGGGGCGCAGGAGGCGCACGAAGCTATCCGTCCGTCGTACTTCGAGCGGCGTACGATCGAGGGTGCCGCGAACGAAAAACGCCTCTACGATTTGATCTGGAAGCGTACCGTCGCCTCGCAGATGAAGCCCGCCGAGATCGACCGCACAGTTGTGAAGATCGAGATCGGCGGCGGTGTGAAAGAACATTTTACAGCCACGGGCGAGGTGATCCGTTTCGACGGTTTCCTGCGTCTGTACTCCGAATCGGTCGAGGATGACTCCACTGCGGAGGGCGGCGAGGCCGTTCTGCCGAAAATGACCGTCGGCGAGAAGGTCACACCCACGGCGATCACGGCTACCCAGCGCTTCACCCAACCTCCCGCGCGCTACAGCGAGGCGCTGTTGGTCAAAAAGTTGGAGGAGTTGGGCATCGGGCGCCCGTCGACCTACGCTCCCACCATTTCGACCGTCATAACGCGCGGCTACGTCGTAAAACAGAGCAAGGAGGGTGTCAAGCGCGACTACACGCAACTCACGCTCAAGGGTGGTAAGATAAGCGAAAAAGCGTTGTCGGAAAAAGCGGGCAAGGAGTCGAACCGACTTGCACCCACCGATATAGGAATGCTCGTCAACGACTATCTCGAGGGGCAGTTCCCCGATATTCTCGACTATAACTTCACGGCGAAGATCGAGCGCGAGTTCGACGAGATAGCCGAAGGCCACGAACGCTGGGACGAGATGATCGCCCGCTTCTACGGCCCGTTCCACGTCTCGATAGAGGGCGCCCTGGCCACCGAACGCACCGACACCCACCAGACCCGCTCCCTGGGGATCGACCCCGCCACGGGCCGGGAAGTGACGGCGCGCATAGGCCGCTACGGCCCCATGGTGCAGATCGAGCCCGAAAAAGAGGGCGACAAACCGCGTTCGGCAAGTCTCAAAAAGGGCCAGTTGGTCATCACCATAACGCTCGAGGAGGCGTTGGAGCTCCTGTCGTTGCCCCGCACTCTGGGCGAGTACGAAGGCAAGGATGTGGTGATCGGCATCGGGCGTTTCGGCCCTTATGTCCGCCACGACGGTAAGTTCACTTCGCTCGGGCGCAAGGACGATCCCTACACCATAACTCTGGAACGCGCCGTGGAAGTGTTGCGTGAAAAGGCCACCGCGAATGAGCCCCTGCGTACTTTCCCCGAGGAGCCCGACACGCTGATCAAAAACGGCAAGTGGGGGCCCTATATCGTTTCCGGGGGCAAAAACTACAAGATACCGCGCGGCACCGATGTCGACTCCCTGACGCTCGACCGGGTGCGGGAGATCATCGCCGAAGCGGCGGCGAAAGAGGCGTCAGGCGAGACTAAGACAAAGACGAGATTTAAAAAATCGAAATGAAACGGGTTCTGGATTTTCTCGTCGAGCTCGGCGCCAACAACAACCGCGAATGGTTCGCCGCCAACAAAGGCCGCTACAGGGAGGCCGAAGGGGTGTTCAACTCCTTCGCCGAGCGGCTGATGGCTTTGGTGGGCGAATTCGACGAGTCGGTGCGCGACCTTACCCTGCGCCAGACCACCTACCGCATCTATCGCGACACCCGTTTCTCGCACGACAAAACCCCGTACAAGACCCACTTCGGGCTCTACATCTGTCCCGGCGGCAAAAAATCGGGCAACGGGGGTTACTATTTCCATGTGGAGCCGACAGGAGAAGGTGGAATGATCGGGCAGCATATGCTCGATGTGGGGATATATATGCCCTCTCCGGCGGTACTGAAAAGCGTCCGCGACGAGATATTCGACAACGGCGACGCTCTTCTCGCCTCCATCGAGCGGGCACGCGCCGAAGCAGGTTGGGAACTCGACCGCTCGAACTCGCTGAAGCGCACACCGGCGGGATATCCCGTGGGAAGCCGGTGGGACGACTATCTGAAACTCAAGGATCTTCACATCTCGAAAACGATCGACGACGCTTACGTCCTCTCCCCCGATGTAGCCGAGCGCGCCGCCGCCGATTTCCGTGCGGCATACGACTTCATGACCCTTGCGGGGCGTGCCGCACGCTTCGCACATGAGGATTTGGGCTAACCCTGCATCGGAGATGCCTGTTGGGCTGAAGCCCGGTGGGTTTATTGACGCATGTTGTCCGTTGGCTAAAGCCAACGGCAATATTAACCGACCGCAAATACTCCCCTTTCTTATAATCTATTGCCGTCGGCTTTAGCCGACGGGTATCAGAGTCCGAGCAAATAATGGGCTTCAGCCCAATTTTTCTATTCCGTGTCGGCGCAGGCCGCGCAATTCCTATCCCCGCAAATATCCGAACACTCCCGGTCGCTGTCGGTATCGAGGGCGTCTTTCACTGCGCAGGTGATCCCGAGCGCCTTCATGTGGCGGTTGGTCGATATCTCGCCGTCGATGTGGTGTCCCTTAAAGATGAGCGTCAACGACAGCCCCACCGTTAAAAGCAGCACCGCACCCACCGAAAACAATACGACCACAAGCCAGATCGCCATAGCCCAAAGAGATTTTTACAAGGCAAAGGTAGTGCAATTCGTACAAAATGTTTATCTTTGAAGGATAATCATTGTTTGAATTATGAAAATCGTGATCGTTGGAGCGGGTGAAGTGGGCAGCCATCTGGCACGGATGCTGAGTGGCTCCGGGCACGACATAACGGTTGCCGACAAAGACGCAAAGGGGTTGGAAGCCATTTCCGAGGTGTCGGACGTGGTCACCATCGAGGGCGACCCGGCTACTTTCGCGACGCTGAAACGCGCGTCGGTGCGCAAGGCCGACCTTGTGATCGCCGTCCATCAACAGGAGAACATCAACATTTTGTCGGCGATGCTGGCCAAGCAGTTGGGCGCCAAAAAGGCGATCGCGCGAATCGACAACAACGAATATCTCGAAAGCGGCAACAAGGAGGTGTTCCTCGGGATGGGTATCGACTATCTGTTCTATCCCGAAAAGACCGCCGCCGAGGAGGTGATAAATCTTCTGGGCCACACCGCCACCACCGAATATGTCGACTTTTCGGGAGGCCGCATGTCGCTCGTGGTGTTCCGCCCGTCGGCTTCGTCGCCCTTAGTGGCCAAGACCATGCTCGAGATAGCTCCCGATCCGTCGGCGCTCAACTACCGCATAGTAGCCATCGCGCGCGGAGAGGAGACGATAATTCCCCACGGCGACGACCGTGTCTACATCGGCGACACGGTGTATGTGGTCACTCCGGCCGAGTTTGCGCTTCAGGTGCAGGATCTTTCGGGCCACAGGGCGTTCGACGTTCGCTCGATGATGATTCTGGGCGGAAGCCGCATCGGCGTACAGATCGCTTCGGCCCTGCAGGAACATATCGACATTAAACTCGTGGAGTACAATCCCGCCGAAGCGTACAGGCTTGCGGAGTTGCTTGACAAGACATTGATAATAAACGCCGACGGACGCAATATCGACGCCATGATGGAGGAGGACATCAACCGCATGGACGCCTTCGTCGCGGTAACTTCGCGCTCGGAGACGAACATCCTCACCGCCATGCTCGCCAAGAAGCTGGGGGTCAAGAAGGTGATCGCCGAGGTGGAGAACCTCAACTACATAGCCCTGGCCGAAAGCATAGGTATCGACACCGTGATAAACAAAAAAATGCTGACGGCCAGCAACATATACCGTTTCACGATGAACACCGACGTACAGGCCGTGAAGATACTCACCGGTACGAGCGCCGAGGTGTTGGAGTTCATCGTCAAACCCGGTTCGCCCGCCACCCACGCCCCGATACGCGATCTGGGATTTCCCGCCGAGGCGACCATAGGGGGTATAGTTCGCGGCGGAAGCGTCGTGATGGCGGTGGGCGACACGCAAATCGTCGCCTACGACCGGGTCGTGGTATTCGCAAAACCCGAAGCCAGAGCCCTCGTCGGTAAATACTTTAACTGAGTTGAAAATTGAAAGTGGAAAGTGGAAAGTTAATTACGCGCAAAAAACCACTTTCAACTTTCAACTTTCAACTTTCAACTTTCAACTGACATATAAAATTTGAACCTTCTACCGAAAATCATAAGTGCCGCGTTCGCGGCAAGGCTCAGGCAGGTGGAGCGTTTTCGCCGCCGACCCGTCGATGTGCAGCACGAACAGTGGCGCAGACTTCTCGAAAAAGGGGCGGCGACGGCTTTCGGACGCGACCACGGTTTCGGCGACATCGACACCATCGAAAAATTTCAGGCCCAGGTGCCGGTCAGATGTTACGAGGAGTTATTTCCATATATCGAGCGGGCGCGGTTGGGCGAGCGGAACGTACTGTGGGGCGGCGAGACTCGCTGGTTCGCACGTTCGAGCGGCACCACCGGCGCCAAGAGCAAGTATATTCCCGTAACGCGCGACGGCCTCCGCGACAGCCACATGCAGGGCCCCAGGGACTGCATCGCCTTCAACGTCGACCGCCACCCCTCGACGCGGGTCTACGGAGGCAAAACGATGACGCTGGGCGGTTCGAGACGTATAGAACGCGAGGGAGAGCGGGCGCAGACGGGCGACCTGTCGGCTATTCTGATAGAGAACATCCCGAAGATGGCCAACAGGTGGCGGGTACCTCGGACCGAAACCGCCCTGCTGTCCGATTTCGAGGAGAAGGTCGAACGGATCTGCCGCGAGTGCTCCGGCGAGGATGTGCGTTCGCTGGCGGGAGTACCTTCGTGGAACCTGGTGATGTTGCGCCGTCTGCTCGAATACACTGGCAAGGGCAACCTTCTGGAGGTTTGGCCGAACCTCGAACTGTTCATCCACGGCGGGGTCAATTTTGCCCCCTATCGCGAGGTGTACCGCGAGCTCATTCCCTCGTCCGAAATGCGCTATCAGGAGACCTACAACGCTTCGGAGGGCTTTTTCGGCATTGCCGACGATTTCGGTGAAGATATGCTCTTGATGCTCGACTACGGCATGTTCTACGAGTTCCTGCCCACCTCACACCTCGACGATCCGTCGAAGGCGGTGCCCTTGGAAGAGGTTAAGCCGGAGGTTAACTATGCGATGATAATCTCCTCGTCGGGCGGACTGTGGAGATATCTCATCGGCGACACGGTGACATTCACCTCCACCGACCCCTACCGGATACGCATTTCGGGACGCACGCGGCAGTATATCAACGCTTTCGGCGAGGAGGTGATAGTCGACAACGCCGAGCGTGCCATGGAGGCGGCGTGTCGGGCGACGGGAGCCGAAGTGGCCGAATACACAGCCGCGCCAGTCTATATGGAACTCGATACCAAGGGGGCGCACCAATGGGTGGTCGAGTTCGGCCGCGAGCCGGAGGGTGGAACAAAAGCTTTCGCCGCGGCCCTCGACGACGCACTAAAGGATGTCAACTCCGACTATGAGGCGAAGCGGTGGCACGACACGACGCTGTGCGCGCCCATCGTGACGGCGGTTCCGGCGGGAACATTCCTTCAGTGGATGTCCTCGCGCGGCAAGACAGGCGGACAGAACAAGGTGCCCCGCCTTTCGAACGATAGAAAGTACGTTGAAGAGATACTTTCAATTACGAGTTACGAATTACGAATTACGAAAAAGGAGGAGGGACAATGTACATTGCCATAGCAGGGAATATAGGGAGCGGAAAGACTTCGCTGACGGAGATTCTGGCGCGCAGGTTCGGTGCGACGCCCCATTTCGAAAATGTGGACAACCCCTATATCAACGATTTCTACGAGGATATGGGCCGGTGGTCGTTCAACTTCCAGGTCTACTTCCTGTCGTGCCGCATCCGCCAGTCGATGGAGGCACTCAGGGGCGGCGGCGACCTGTTCCAGGATCGCACCATTCACGAGGACGCCCACATTTTTGCGGCAAACCTCCACGAGATGGGTTTGATGTCGTCGCGCGATTTCGCCACCTATATGAACATCTACGGTCTGTCGGAGGAGTTGATCCGCCAGCCCGACCTGTTGATATACCTGAAAGCAAGCGTCCCGAAACTCGTCGAGCAGATACGCCGCCGCGGCAGGGAGTACGAGCAGAGCATCGACGTGGAGTACCTGCAACGCCTCAACGACAAGTACAACAACTGGATAGACAACATCTACACGGGCGAGGTGCTCACGCTCGACATCGACCGCTGCGACTTTCTGAAAGACCCTCAAATAATCGAAGATGTTTCCGATAGAATTCGCCGCATCACTGGCCGCTGAGTTGGCCGAGAGCGAGATCGCGGCACTGCTGGCGGCGCTCGACGGCGAGGCCGTGACCTCGGTGCGGTACAATCCTTTCAAACTCACGGCCATGCCGCGGAGTGTGGATGGCGTTCCGTGGAATCGTTATGGAGCATATCTGGCCGAACGTCCCGTTTTCACGCTCGATCCCGCGATGCACGCGGGAGCGTACTATGTTCAGGAGGCGAGTTCGCAGTTCGTCGAACATATTCTGCGCGAGGCGCTGAAGGAGAACCACCACCCCGTCTGTCCTGCGGAGAGCCACCCCTCCACAGGAAGGGAATGTCCCTCGCACATGACGGACGAATTTCCCGAGGGAATCAGAATCCTCGACCTGTGTGCCGCTCCGGGAGGTAAGACCACCCTCTACTCTACCCTTGCGGGGCCGTCGGGACTGGTCGTAGCAAACGAGGTGATACGGCAGCGGGCGGCAGTGCTGGCCGACAACGTGCGCCGTTGGGGTATCGGCAATGTGGCCGTCAGTTGCAACGAACCGCGCGATTTCGCGGCATATAAGCATTGGTTCGACGTGCTGGCGGTGGATGCTCCGTGTTCGGGCGAGGGGATGTTCCGAAAGAATCCGGCGGCACGTGCCGAGTGGAGCCCTGCGAATGTGGAGTTGTGTGCCGCGCGGCAACGTAAAATTCTGGCCGACGCCTGGGATGCACTGCGTCCCGGAGGTGTGCTGATCTACTCGACCTGCACTTTCAACCACAGAGAGAACGAGGATAATATCGCGTGGCTGGCCGAAAATTTCGCCGTCGAGCCGGTCGGGATCACTGTTCCGGAGTCGTGGGGCGTCGAGACTTCAATTACGAATTACGAGTTACGAGTTACGAGAGGAGCCGCTCGCGAAAGCGGGACGGTCGACAAGGGCGAGGTGAAAGGTATTCAAACCTTCAGGTTTTGGCCTCATAAGGTTCGGGGCGAAGGTTTTTTCGCAGCGGTGATGCGCAAGGCCGACAACCGCATCAAACGCGAGACCCCGCGAACGAAGCGCGAACCCCTCACGGAGCTCAACCGCCCCGAAAGCCGTCCTTTGGCCGAGTGGGTCGCCTCGCCCGACGCGATGAAGTTCGCTCTGGCAGGCGACAACTGTTATGGGTTTTACCGTCCCTCATATCGCGACATCGCCGCACTTGCCGGTGGGCTGAACATCATCTATTCGGGAGTGTGCATGGGCCGTATATTCGGCGGTAAACTGCGCCCCGACCACGCTCTCGCCCTGTTCCACGAACTCCGGCGCGACAGGGTGGCCGGTAGCGAATTAACGCGCGGGGAGGCGCTCGACTATCTGCGAAAACGCGAGTTCGATGACCCGTCGCGCCTTGCCGAGGGGCTCAACCTGCTCACCTGCGAGGGCCTGCCCATCGGTTGGACAAAGCGCATCGGCCACCGCACAAACACGATGCTTCCGAACAGTTTTCGGATTGTAAATCTATAGAAATTAACTACCTTTACAGCATCAATTAAAGCGTTGGTTTATGGCTGAGAAGATGTACTATTCGATGGGCGAGGTGGCCGAGATGCTCGACGTGAGTCAGTCGCTGTTGAGATTCTGGGAAAAACGGTTCGACATTATCGCTCCCCGAAAGAACAAAAAAGGCAACCGGCTGTTCTCTCCCGAGGATGTGCGCAACCTCAAAACGATCTATCACCTTGTAAAAGAGCGGGGTATGACCCTTGCCGGAGCCGAGAAACAGCTTAAGGCGAGGCGCTCGGGCATCGAACGCGACATGGAGATCGCCGAACGGCTACAGTCGATCCGCGCCATACTGCTCGAGGTGCGGCATGAACTCGGCGGGGGCGGAGTGATAGTCGACGACGGGGATAATTACGAATTACGAGTTACGAGTTACGAGCGAAGCGGTCCGTTCACCGACGGAGAACCTCAAGTCGAACTTACAGAGACCGTCGAGGATGCCACCGGGATTACGGAAACGGTCGAGGTTCCCGTGCCGACAGTCTCGGTAGCCGATCCGGTAACGGAATCTGAAATGGAATCCGAACGCGTGCAGAAACCGGAGCCTAAACCAGCCCCATACTTCATCGAACAAACCCTTTTTTAGTCACGAAAATTCGTAACTCGTAACTCGTAACTCGTAACTCGTAATTCGTAATTTAAATGAAAGTCAAAGACATAATCGCCCCGTTGGAGGAGTTCGCGCCGCTTGCGCTGAAAGAGTCGTACGACAACCCGGGGCTACTGACGGGGCATCCCGAAATGGAGGTCACGGGCGCTCTGTTGTGTGTCGATGTGACTGCCGATGCCCTGCGCGAAGCGATCTCGCTGAACGCAAACCTTGTGATCGCACACCACCCGGTGATCTTCCACCCCTTGCGTTCGATCACGGGGCGGAGCAACGTCGAGGAGGTGGTGATCGAGGCCATCAAGCACGACATAGCCATTTACGCCTGTCACACCAATCTCGACCGCGCCCGTGGTGGCATGAGCCATGCGCTGGCTAAAATACTGGGACTCGCGGGCATCGTCGTACTCGATCCCGAAGAGAGATTTGGACTAAAGTCCGGTGAGGAAGAGGTTCTCGCGGATCCATCGGTTAAAACCGACGGCAATCTCGACTGCGCCCAAGTTGGTTTCGGTGCGGTGGGAGAACTCCCGGAGCCTGTGCCGCCGCTCGATTTTTTAAGGCGGGTGGCCCGGAGATTGAACACCGGGTGCATTCGCCACAGCTCACCGCTCGAAGGGAATGTCCGGCGCGTGGCCCTAATCACCGGAGCGGGCGGCGAAGGTCTTGAAAAGGCTATCGAAGCCGGAGCCGACGTTTTCCTGTCGGCCGACCTGCGCCACGACCGCTTTTTGGCCGCCGAAGGACGCATTCTGCTTGCCGATATAGGGCATTTCGAAAGCGAATTTTGCGCTATCGACCTGATACATGACATTATTTCAAAAAAAATCACTAATTTTGCGCTCCACAAAAGTGTGAACTCACGGAATCCCGTAAACTATTTAGTATAAGATATATGGCATCGTCAGTTAAGAACAAGGCCCAGGAAGCCGACTACTCGATGGAAGAAAAGATCCTGGCGCTGTATGAATTGCAGCAGATCGACTCCAAGATCGACGAGATCAACAAAGTGAAGGGCGAATTGCCTCTCGAAGTTCAGGACCTCGAGGACGAGATCGCCGGACTCCATACCCGCACAGCCAACATAGCCGCCGAGATCGAGGAACTGAACCAGCTCAACCGTCAGCGCAGGCGCGAGGCCGACGAAGCCACCGCCCTGATCGCCAAGTACGAAGAGCAGCAGAGAAACGTTCGCAACAATCGCGAGTTCGACGCCTTGGCCAAGGAGATCGAGTATCAGAGGTTAGAGATCGACCTTGTGAACAAACGCCTCAAGGAGTATTCCGCCGCCATGAAGGCAAAAAAAGCGCAGGCCGAAGAGGCCGAAGCCGTTGTGGCCGACCGTATGCTCGACCTCGAACAGAAGCGCGGCGAACTCGCCGGTATCGAAGCCGAGACCGCCAAGGAGATCGACACCCTGCGTGCCCAGGAGGCCGAGGCCGCCGCGAAGATCGACGAGCGGATGCTCACCGCCTACCGCCGCATCCGCCGCAACATGCACAACGGCCTTGCCGTGGTGACCGTTAAGCGCGACGCCTGCGGAGGTTGCTATAACCGCATCCCGCCCCAGCGTCAGGTGGACATTCGCCAGAACAAGAAGATAATCGTGTGCGAATATTGCGGTCGCATACTCGTGTCGGATCCCGCCTCAGAGCAGGCGTAACTTTCGGTCGATCGCCCTGCCGGTCGGCCGAACATGGCATACCGGCCGGTCAAATGACGGGGATAAATTTGTTTTTTTCAAAAACATCCCGTAATTTAGCACCAGCTAAGCAATAAATAAACTCTCAAAAGTCGAACGCCTATCGGAACACTCTACTCTAAAACAAAGGGGCCCAACCATTCGGCACGCCGGACACACGTCGGAAGTTCATCTGTGAATTCGTTACACGACGACTCCTTCCATCGGACGCTTGTGGGAAACCGGCACACAAATTGAGTATACACCGCAATGCGTGGTACCCCGAAAAATGAAAAGAGTATGGAAATGGGTAAAATGAGTGACTCTAAGCTTATCGGGATGTATCTCGAGGGCAACAAGAGCGCAATTTCGAAACTCATCGAGCGACACAAAAGACGCATCACCGATTACGTCGCCATGATGGTGAAGGATCGTGACGTTGCCGACGACATTTTTCAGGAAACAGTAATCAAAGCCGTGCGTGTCATCGACGAGGGACGTTATGCCGACAACGGCAAGTTTCTGTCGTGGGTTCTTCGCATTGCCCACAATCAGGTTATCGACCACTTTCGACACGCCCGCGGCCAAAACAAAATTTCGGAAGCCGACGCCGGTTTCGACATTCTTGGTACCATGCGGTTCGCGGGCGACAGCATCGAAGACCGTCTTGTCCACGAACAGATCCAGGAAGACCTGCGCCGCGTGATCAACCACCTTCCCGAAGAGCAACGCGACGTGGTGGTCATGCGCTATTTTAACGACATGAGTTTCAAAGAGATAGCCGAGGAAAGCGGCGTAAGTATCAACACGGCTCTGGGCCGGATGCGGTACGCGCTGATAAACCTTCGCAAGTTGATCCGCGAGAACCGGATAGTGTTGACGGCGTGACCCCTATTTTACGATTTTTTAGCTCCCGAAAGGTGCAATAAAAGCGTGAAGCGGGCGTTAGTCTGGTAAATAAGTTTAACTCACAGGTGCCTATGGAAGATATCGACACACAAATTTTGAAAGAACAGGACGAAGACACGATGTTTCTCTGCGACGTTTGCGGAGACGATCACGAGCTTCTGTTTTTGGACTCCTATATTCGAGATGTTTTCCGTGGGCAAGTATGGAACCGTGGACACGGCGGTAGTATCGAAGAGAGTACCATCTGATCCGCCAGTTGCATGAAACGACGACGGGAACCCGAAGAAGGTTCCCGTCGTCGTTTTCAGTTTCATCCTTCCCGCAACTTTTTATAGACTTCGAGGCTGACCCACGCGTCGGTGGCGGCGTAGAGTTGTTGGGCGGGGGTGAGGGAGACCGCCTCCCAGTTGCTGAGCCTCTGGGCCTTCGAAATGCGACCTCCGAGGGTGAGGGCGGCGATCTTGATGAGGCTCATGTCCGTTATGCCGTGTTCGGGGGCGAGTTTCTGGAGATCGACGAAACTTTTGGGGCGAAACTTGCGCAGAGTTTCGAGTTCGCGAATGTCGCCTGCAACGCTCAGGCCCACTTTCGTTATTTTGTTGCTCTCCAAAATCTTGAGTATGGCCTTATCGAGCCGTATTTTGTTCAGGCGGAAAAGATAGCAGGTCCGGGGAGTCGAGAGCTGCAACAGCGAGATGCGGTTGACCACCCCTTTCTGGAACACAGGTCTCGATTCGGTGTCGAAACCCAACTGGCGCTCTTTCAGCAGTTCGTCGCACGCTCGGTCGATCTGATCCGGCTGGTCGACAATGACGATCCTGCCCCCGAACGAGATCGTCGGCAGAGTGGCGAGGGCCTCTTTGGATATTGTGGGCTCGAATGGCATCTTTTTTATTTGATAATTTGGTAATTTGATGATTTGATAATTGTCTTCCGTGATAGAAAAATATTATTCGTCATTACAAACCCGCAAGGGTTTAGCCATTTTTTTGTGTGGTTCATTATCAAATTATCAAATCATCTAATTAAAATCATTCCGGTTGGGTCTATAGTGACTTTTCCGTCGGCGACGAGGCCGTCGAGCGCCGAGAGAACATCGCCCGGCTCCACCTCGAAATTGCGCACCAACTCTTTGACTGTCAGCGGGCCTGTGCGAACCAGGCCCATCACGGCCACCTCCGGGACCCCTTTCGTGCCGTGGCGGCGCCGGGCGAGACACACGTCGCACACTCCGCACGGCGTCAAACCTTCCGTCTCGCCGAAATAACGCCTGAGCCACACGCTTCGACACTCGCCGGTAGTGTCGGCATAAGCGAACATCTGCTCGGTGCGTCCCGCGGCGAGGTCTTTACGGATTTTATAGGTCGCCGGAGCGATGTAAACATCCTCCACGGGCAGTCTCTCCATCGGAAAGAACATTAGAGGAGTGCGGCGCGAGGGGATGTAGCTTATGACCCGGAGTTGCCACAGCGTTTTGAAAAGTTCGCGCACTCGGTCGAGGGTGTAGCCCGTTCGGTCGGCGATCTCGCTTTCGTTCACACTGCGGAATTCGGTGAAAATGCCGTTATACATGCGCATAATGGTGCGCAGGAAGTGGTCGAGATCGTCGCGTTCGACACGAAGGCGGTAGAGATCGTCGCGGCTGACGCGGAACATCACCCTCGCCGGATGGTCGCTCTCGTCGGTAAGAATCATGTAACCGTTCGACTGCAATATCTTAATGGCGTTTATCGCCGTCCAGCTGAAAAGAGCGTTCTTACGGCAAAAATCGTAGACGTTGAAGTCAAACGAATAGTCGGCCCCCTCGCCCACCGCCACTTGCAGGTAGTTGAATATCTTCTCGTATATCTCCTTAATGGTCTCCAGCGAAGGGTATTCGTTGGCAAAACGGTTTTTTGCGCGCATTGGGTCGTCGGGCGAGGTCAAAAGCACCGCGTAGGCCTTTCCGCCGTCGCGTCCCGCCCGGCCCGTCTCCTGATAGTAGTGTTCGACGGAGTCGGGGATCGAATAATGTACCACGAAACGCACGTCGGCCTTGTCGATCCCCATCCCGAAAGCGTTGGTGGCCACCATGATGCGTTTTCGGCCGGTGATCCACTCCTCCTGCCGCGCACTGCGCACCGCCCCGTCCATTCCGCCGTGGTAGGAGGCTGCCTCGATACCTTGCGCGGCGAGCCATTCGGCGAGTTTCTCGACCCCTTCGCGGGTACGGACGTACACTATTCCCGTTCCCGGAACACCCCTTGCCACACGCAGCAACTGTTCGCCCTTGTCCTCGGTGCCGCGCACTGAGTACGACAGATTGGGACGCTCGAAACTGCTTCGGATCGTGCGGCCGCCCACCATACGGAGCTTGTCCATGATATCCTCGGCCACGGTGTCTGTGGCGCTGGCGGTGAGGGCCAGCACGGGCGTGGTCGGGATCAGGGCGCGTATCTCGGCGATGCGCAGGTACGAAGGGCGGAAATCGTAGCCCCACTGCGAGATGCAGTGCGCCTCGTCGACGGCCAGAAGCGTTGGGTTCATGCGCGGCAGGCGCAGGCGGAACATCTCGCCCGTGAGCCGTTCGGGAGCTATGTAGAGGAATTTTACGTCGCCGTAGACGCAACGGTCGAGCGCGCCGTCGATCCCTTCGGCGCTCATGCCCGAGTGTACCGCGATGGCCGAAATGCCCCGTGCGCGGAGCTTGTCGACCTGATCCTTCATCAGGGCGATGAGCGGCGTCACGACTATACAGAACCCCTCCTCGCGCGCCATCGTGGGCAGTTGATACAGGAGCGATTTTCCCGCGCCGGTGGGCATTAGCGACAGCACATCGCGCCCCTCGCACACCGCTTCGATCGTTTCGAGCTGCATGGGCCGGAACTCCGCGTGGCCCCAATATTTTTGGAGCACGGCTTTCAGCTTATCGGTCGATTCCTGCATCCCCGCAAAGATACGACTTTCCGCGCAACTTGTATATTTCATTGCCGTCGGTTTTAACCGACGGACAACATGCCGATACAAAACATCCGGGCTTTAGCCCAAAGAAGTATTTGGGCTAAAGCCCGGGATCGTTTGGGCTTCTATCCGTCGGCTAAAGCCGACGGCAATGATATTTGAGTACTATTCGGCCAACAATAACTCCAATATCTTGACCGCGGCCGTCGCGACGGGAGTTCCGGGGCCGAAGATGGCGGCGGCGCCGTCTTTGTAGAGCTGCGCGTAGTCCTGCGCGGGGATCACGCCGCCCACGATGACCATGATGTCGGGACGCCCGAGTTTTTCGAGTTCGGCGACGATCTGCGGCACGAGAGTCAAGTGACCGGCGGCGAGCGACGACACGCCCACGATGTGAACGTCGTTCTCGACGGCCTGGCGCGCGGCCTCTTCCGGGGTCTGGAACAGCGGCCCCATGTCGACGTCGAAACCTATGTCGGCGTAACCCGTGGCGACCACTTTCGCGCCGCGGTCGTGGCCGTCCTGACCCAGTTTCGCGACCATGATGCGCGGTTGGCGGCCCTCTTTCTTTGCGAACTGCTCGGCCAATGAGCGAGCCTGTTCAAATGTTTTGTCTCCTTTCACTTCCGATGAATATACTCCTGATATCGAACGAATTATTGCTTTGTAACGGCCTGCGACGGCTTCGCAAGCGTCGGAAATTTCGCCGAGCGATGCGCGAAGGCGGGCAGCCTCGACGGAGAGTTCGAGCAAATTGCCCTTGCCCGTGCGTGCGCACTCGGTGATGGCGGCGAGGGCCTTCCCGACGGCTTCGTTGTCGCGGCCTGCGCGCAAAGCCTGAAGGCGCTTCACCTGACTTTCACGAACGGCGGTGTTGTCGACGGCGAGAATGTCGATGGGGTCTTCCTTTTCGAGGCGATAGCGGTTGAGACCCACGATAACCTCCTCGCCCGAGTCGATGCGAGCCTGTTTGCGTGCGGCGGCCTCCTCGATGCGCATCTTGGGAATGCCGGTCTCGATGGCCTTGGCCATGCCGCCCAGCTCCTCGACCTCCTGAATGAGGGCCCAGGCGCGGTGGGCGATCTCGTCGGTGAGCGTCTCGACATAGTAGGAACCCGCCCACGGGTCGACCTCGCGGCAGATGTCGGTCTCCTCCTGAATGTATATCTGGGTGTTGCGCGCGATGCGGGCCGAGAAGTCGGTCGGCAGTGCGATCGCCTCGTCCAGAGCGTTGGTGTGGAGCGACTGGGTGTGTCCGAGAGCGGCGCCCATAGCCTCGATGGCGGTACGGGCAACGTTGTTGAACGGATCCTGCTCCGTAAGCGACCAGCCCGAAGTCTGGGTGTGGGTACGCAGAGCGAGCGACTTGGCGCTCTTGGGATTGAACTGCTTGACGATCTTGGCCCACAGCAGACGTGCGGCCCTCATCTTGGCGATCTCCATGAAGTGGTTCATGCCCAGGCCCCAGAAGAACGACAGGCGAGGCGCGAAGGCGTCGATCGACATACCGGCGTTGACTCCCGCGCGAAGATACTCCATACCGTCGGCCAGAGTGTAGGCAAGCTCGATATCGGCCGTGGCACCCGCCTCCTGCATGTGGTAACCGGAGATCGAGATGGAGTTGAACTTGGGCATGTTACGCGAGGTGTACTCGAAGATGTCGGCGATGATCTTCATCGAGAATTCGGGCGGATAGATATAGGTGTTGCGCACCATGAACTCCTTGAGGATGTCGTTCTGGATGTCGAGCGTCGCGCCCTGCTCCATTCCCGCCACGATGTAGAACGCAAGCACCGGAAGCACCGCGCCGTTCATGGTCATCGACACCGACATCTGGTCGAGCGGAATGCCGTCGAACAGCACCTTCATATCCTCCACCGAGCAGATCGACACCCCGGCCTTACCAACGTCGCCCACGACACGAGGGTGGTCGGCGTCGTAACCGCGGTGGGTGGCAAGGTCGAATGCGACCGAAAGACCCTTCTGACCGCTCGCGAGGTTGCGGCGGTAGAACGCGTTCGACTCCTCGGCGGTCGAGAAACCGGCGTACTGGCGGATCGTCCAGGGGCGCATAACGTACATCGTGCTGTACGGCCCGCGGAGGAACGGTGCGATACCGGCAGCGTAATTAAGGTGCTCCATACCGGCAAGGTCGGCGGCGGTGTACTCCTTTTTGACAGGAATGCGCTCAGAGGTGATCCACACTCCTTCGTCGCACGGTTTTTGGGCGGTGTAACACTCAGTCGCGGCCGCTCCCTTATAGTTCAATTCTGAAAATTTAGCTCTTTGCATACCGTCGGGTTATTTCGTGATACCAAGTTCTTTAAGATAGCCTTTCAGTGTTTCGAGTACGTTGCTGCGTACCGAAATGAAATGGGTGATGCCCTGTGCTTCGAGTTCGGGTTGCGAGGCGGGAGCTCCGGCAACCACAAGGATTGCCTTGTCGCCTATCAGTTTGTGGGCTTCGGGTGCGAGGGCCTGATAATCGTCGTCGCTTGCGCAGATCACCACGATCTCCGCACCGCTGGCCAACGCCGCTTTCGCCCCCTCTTCCACGCTACTAAAGAACGTATTATCAATGATTTTGATACCGGCGCAGGCGAAGAAGTTGCAGGCGAACTGGGCTCTTGCGCGCGCCATTGCCAGCGTGCCGCAGGTGAGCATGAACGCGGTCGGGGTCTTCCCGCTGCGGTCGACGGCGAGGCGCACCTGTTCGAAGGGCATCGACCCGCGATAGGGTTTCAACACAGGTTTGTCCGTCGCAGGTGCCGCAGGTTTCGCGACACATTCGCAGATATTCTTGTCTGCGACCTCGGTGAAGTTGGGGTACTGGTTTGCGCCCAGAAGGATGGTGCGGCGAGTGGCCACGGCCTTGTCCTTCGCGGCGGCGGAAGCCTCCACGGCGGCCGTCACGAAACCTTCTTTGAACGCGGCGATATAACCGCCCCGATCCTCGACCTCGCGGAACAGTTTCCACGCTTCCGTGGCAATGCTGTTGGTGAGAGTCTCTATGTAATATGAGCCGCCCGACGGGTCGGTGACCTGATCGAAGTGCGATTCGTGTTTGAGCAACAGTTGCACGTTGCGCGCGATGCGGCGGCTGAACTCGGTGGAAGATTCGAACGACGCGTCGAACGGGGTGACTTCCAGCGAATGCACGCCACCTATCGCCGCCGACATGGCTTCGGTCGTGCCGCGCAACATATTCACATAGGGATCGTACAGGGTCTGGTTCCAACGCGAGGTTACCGCGTGGGTGAACATCTTTGCCGAACATTCGCACTCGGGTTTGTATTGTGCCACTATGTTGGCCCACAGCAGGCGCGCGGCACGCAGTTTGGCTATCTCCATGAAATAGTTGGAGCTGACGGCCACGGAGAAACGGATCGTCTCGGCGGCGGCATCGACCGACAACCCCGCTTCCATGAGGCGCACGAGGTATTCGTGACCCACGGCGAGGGTGAAGGCGAGTTCCTGGGTGATGGTCGCGCCGCTGGCGTTGAACTTGTCGCCGCCCACGGTCACGAGGCGCACGCGCGGGTATTTTTCGAATTTTTTGGTAAGTTCGGCGATCTTTGCGAAACATTTTTCACCGTTCTCACAGCAACCGAACTCGCCCTTGAGCGAAAGTTTCTTCACGACGGGGTCGATGGCGAACGAGATGCGCACCTCGGCAGGGTCGATCCCCGACTTTTCGAGTTTCGCGAGCATCATCTCGGCGACACGGCGAACACCCATCCCGCAGAAAACGACGTCGATAGCGCCCAGAACGATCCGATTCAACAGCGCGTCGAGGTCGCCCTCCGAAAAATCTTCGCGCGCGATGCAAAAGCCCATCGAGTCGCACCCTGCGTCGAGAGCGGCGAGCGCCTCGGCGTTGGCCTTCCGGGGATCATCGACCGCAATGGTCTGATGCACCCTCCAGTCGCCAGATTTGCGCGTACCCCTCACAAAGGGGAAACTTCCCGGCTCGGTGTCCATAAAAGGCACCTTCGCGAGGTCTTCGGCGCGGTAATAGGGTCTGACATTGAAACCCTCGGCGGTGCGCCATACGAGCTTTTTGTCATAGTCCGCCCCCTTGAGGTCGGCCGCGATGACCTCTTCCCACTTCTCGGTCGGAACCGGTGGGAATTCGGCCAGCAGCCTCTCTTTATTGTTTTCTGCCATAACGATTTGTGATTTATTTTGAGTTTTAGAGTTTGATTCGCAGTTTCGCGCGCCAAAGATAGTGATAATTTGTATAGAAAACGCCCCGGCTGTTAGCAAAAAAACAGCCGGGGCGTAAAATACCGCCGAACCTGTCGACAACCGTCAAAACATCCCGAGGGCGAGCATCTCGGCGACGAACACCGCCACGCCCGCCAGATAACCGGCGAGGGCCATCATCGAGAAGTTGCGCAGGTACCAGCCGAAATTGATCTTTTCGAGGCCCATAGCGACCACTCCCGCCGCCGAACCGATTATCAGGATGCTTCCGCCCGTTCCGGCACAGAACGCCAGAAGACGCCAGAACACGCCGTCCTGCAAAAAGTACGCGGCGTAAACGGGATCGACGCTCGCCGCGAGGGCCGCCGCGTCGCCGACGGGATACATCCCCATCGAAGCCGCCACCAAAGGTACGTTGTCGACCACCGCCGACATCAATCCGATGAGCACATTTATAGCGTAGACATTATGAACATTCCCGTCGAGAAAAGCCGCGAAACCACCCAGCACCCCCACCCCTTCGAGCGCCGACACGGCCATCAGTATCCCCAGAAAAAACAGTATCGTCGACATGTCGATCTCGTGGATCACCTTCGAGACGCGGTTCTGGTCGGAAGAGGGTATGTCGGAGCGCCTCTCGTACATGATCTCGGTGAGTATCCACATGATCCCCAGCGCGATTATCATGCCCATGTAGGGCGGCAGGCCGGTCAGCGCCTTAAACACCGGCACCATCACGAGCAACGCCACTCCGAGGAGCAATATCCTGCGACTCTCGCGTCCGGTGATATAGTGTTTCTCTTTCGAAGGCTCGTCCTTATAGCCCCGAGCCGTGACGATACCGTGCAACACCCTCGAACAGACCACGGCGGGGATAACGACAGAGACGATGCTCGGCAGCAGCAACGCCGACACCAACCCCGCCGACGTGACATTCCCGCGCACCCACAACATGATGGTGGTGACGTCGCCGATGGGCGACCACGCTCCTCCGGCGTTGGCGGCGATGATAATGAGACCGGCGAACACCCACCTCTCCTTGTAGTTGGCAAGGAGTTTACGCATCAACATTATCATGATGATAGTGGTGGTCATATTGTCGAGTAGCGCCGACAGGAAGAAGGTTATCACGGCAATGATCCATACCAGCTTCACCTTGTTTCGAGTGGTGATGCGGCGGGTGATGAAATCGAAGCCTCCGTTGAGGTCGATGAGCGAGACGATGGTCATGGCGCAGATCAGGAAAACCAATATCTCGCACGCCGAGGCGAGAGCGTTCCAGATGTGAGCGTTGACGCCATCCCCCGTCAGACCGGGATCGACGGAACCGCCCCACAGCATGAGCATTGTCCACAGGATGCCGCACATTATCATTGCTACGGCGGCTTTATTAATGCGGGTTTTGTTTTCGAAGGCTATGAAAACGTAGCCCGTGGCGAAAACCGCGATCATCAGAACAGTAAGCATGGCTTCGAGAGATGTAAGAAAGTCGCGAACAAAAAAATAATTACGAATTACGAATTGCGAATTACGATGTTTTAATATCTTTGTTCATCATGTACAAAAACCTGTCCAAATATATCGAATTTCTCGAACAGGAGGGAGAATTGGTGAGAATTTCAGCCCCCGTTTCACCCCTGCTGGAGATCGCCGAGATCACCGACCGCGTGTCGAAAAGTCCCGGAGGAGGCAAGGCGCTTCTGTTCGAGAGGGTCTCCGGTAGCGATTTCGGGGTTGTGACCAACCTTTTCGGCTCCGAACGCAGAATCGGCATGGCTTTGGGTGCGGACTCTTTGGACGAAATATCGGCGCGGCTCGAAGGAGTCCTCCGCGAGGCTTTCGTGCCGCGAGGCTCCCTCACCGAGAAGATGCGCACGCTGCCTCTGCTGGCCGAACTGTCGAGGTGGTTCCCGCGGCGGGTGTCGGGACGCGGCGAATGTCAGCAGGTGGTGTTGCGGGAGGGCGATGCAAAGTTGTCGATATTGCCCGTTCTGAAGTGCTGGCCCCACGACGGGGGCAGGTTCGTGACGCTGCCGCTGGTTCACACCGTCCATCCCGAAACGGGCGCGCGCAACGTCGGTATGTATCGTATGCAGATATTCGACGAGCGCACCACCGGAATGCACTGGCATATCCACAAGACGGGGGCGCGCCATTATGAGGCGTACCGGCGGGCAGGCATCGAGCGTATGCCCGTGAGTGTGTGTCTGGGCGGCGACCCGGCCTACACCTACGCCGCGACGGCTCCCATGCCCGACGGAATGGACGAATATCTGCTGGCGGGATTTCTGCGCCGTCGTCCCGTGCGGCTCGTGAAGTGCGTCACGAACGACCTGTGGGTTCCCGCCGACTGCGACTTCGTGATCGAGGGGTGGATCGACGTGAACGAGCCTCCGCGCACCGAAGGGCCTTTCGGCGACCACACGGGTTTCTACTCTCTGGAAGACCCCTATCCCGTTTTCCACGTCTCGGCCATCACCCACCGCAGAGATGCCGTTTATCCCGCAACGCTCGTGGGGGTGCCGCCTCAGGAGGACGCGTGGTTCGCGGCGGCGACCGAGCGGATATTTCTGCCGCCCATCCGGTACGCACTGCAACCCGAGGTTCGCGACCTGCATATGCCCCCGGCGGGAGTGGCGCACAATCTGGCGATAGTGGCGATGGAGAGCTCCTACGCCGGGCAACCCGAAAAGGTTGCGAGCGCGCTGTGGGGAGCGGGACAGATGATGTTCAACAAGATACTGATCGCCGCGCCCGCCGGTTTTCCGATACGCGATCCGGAAGCCGTTGTGGAGTTGTTGAGCGGTGTGGACCCGTCGCACGACCTCGTTTTCGGCCACGGGATACTGGACGTTCTCGACCACGCGACCGCCACCCCGGGACTCGGCGGAAAACTGCTCATCGACGCCACAAATTCAAATTACGAATTACGAATTACGAATATTTCATCGACCGAGCGCCGACTGTCGCCGAAGGCGGCGGAGGCATCTTGCGAGGGAGGTAATTACGAATCGTCAAAATCCGAGAATGCTTTCCAAATTGTTTTCGATCCCGCCACCGAAGGATTAACCTCTTATGAAAAACTATGGCTGGGATTGGCCAACATCGACCCCGCACGCGATATTTCCATCGCCGACGGTGTGGCTACGATAGATGCTCGGGCTAAGGTTTCAGGTATCTGTACCGACCACCCCGTCGGTCGTTCCGACCGCCACCATATCTGCCGCCGGGCAGTGCTCGGCACTTTCAGCTCCCCTGTCCGCTTCGCTAAGACAGGCTACGCCCCCTCCACGGGAGGGGAACTGCCGACACGCTGGCCCAACGTGGTGGTGATGGATGAGACAACCGTCGAGCTGGTCGATCGACGCTGGGCGGAGTACGGCCTCGGCGAAACCCTGCCTTCGCCTTCCGACCGTTACCGTAAACTTCTACTCTCCGACCGCGCCGAAGCGTAAAAATTACGAATTACGAATTACGAATTACGAGTAAAAAGGTTATCTTTGCGCTGAGCATCTCACGACTCTTTGTAGCACATATTATGTAATCTGGAATAAACGGATACTGAGTTAGACCCTCGGTAAATCTGTTTGTTTCGGATTTCTTGTGTTGTGAGGTGAGATGCTCAACAGCCGGGGGTCTTTTTTTGATCTTTACCAACCCAAAATAAAGACCGGTGAGTGTGAATTTTTCCAAGCGGGAGGCGCGTGCGCTCATGTGGCTGTTGCCCGTGTTGGCGATTGTCTCGTGGCTTGTGTGGGAGATAACGAGAGCCGACGGTCGGGCTGAAGCCCGGAAAGCGGGCGATGCCTCCTACCGGTCGGTTAATACCGACGGCAATGATTCGGTATGCACAAATTTCGACGATCTCAGCCTTCGGCGGGAAGAAAATTCCGATGAAATATTGCCGTCGGTAGTTCCCCTCCTGTGGAGGGGTGCCCCATGGGGGCGGGGTGGTTCTGCCGACGGATCGGCCCGAGACTCTCTATCCCGGGCTTTAGCCCAACCGTTCATCTTCGATCCCAACACGGTCGAATTTCACGATCTCGTTCGTCTGGGCTTCACGCGTGGCGAGGCGCTGGGTATCATAAAGTATCGCGAGCGGGGAAAGGTGTTCGAAATCCCCGAAGATTTCGCCGCGTGCTATCAGGTCTCGGAAGAGATGTACCTGCGCCTGAAACCGTACATCCGCATCGGCGAGAAGTACAGATTGAAGGGTTGGGCCGAGACCCGGAAAGAGGATAATGTCCCGTCATCACGAGAAGCCGACGGCGATGAAGTGATCCGGGACACAACGGCTGGATTGCTTCGGACACACAGTCCTCGCAATGACGACCCCGAGCCCCAACTCATAACTCATAACCCATCGCTCATAACTCTCGTCGATTTGAACACCGCCGACAGCGCCGCTCTGATCTCGGTGAGGGGCATCGGCGAGCGTACGGTGGTGAGCATCATGGAGTACCGCGCGCGGCTTGGCGGGTTCGTCAGCGTGGAGCAACTGGCCGAGGTTCGGGGCGTTACGGAACAGAATTATGAGTTGATGATCGAACAAATTTACATCGACCCCGCTGTAATTCAAAAAATTGATATTAACTTCGCACCCGCAAAATCTCTCGCCGCACACCCCTACATCAGGGCTGAGGCGTTGAGAAAATTACTGAAACACAGGCAATTGAAAGGAGGTTGGCGCACGCCGGAAGAACTCTCAGAGGACGATATCTTTACAGCGGAAGAGCTTGCGAAGCTCGGCCCTTACCTTATTTTTAATTAAAAAACAAACAACGAAATGATTATCATGCCGATAAAAGAGGGCGAAAACATCGAACGCGCTCTCAAAAAATTCAAAAGGAAATACGAGCGCACCGGCGTTCTGAAAGAACTCCGCCGCCGCCAATACTTCTCGAAGCCGTCTATCGACAAACGTAAAGCCATGCAGCACGCCGTCTACGTCGAAGCGATGCACCGCAACGAAGACGAATAGTCAACATATTAATACGCAAGAAAAAGGCTTCCGAACGGAGCCTTTTTTTGCAAGTATTCCGTTAATCCGCCTTTTTTCCCGTTTCACCCATCCCGATATAATCTCTTCGTGAGATATTATGTTATCTTTGACTTCTGAAATGCGCCCCGGCTGTCTTTTGTAAAAGATTGCATAATTGCGCCGGGGTTTCACTACCATTTATTGTCGAATACCATCCTGGATGGTGGCGAAATGAAAAACGAAAACAATGAGGAAAAACTTCTTATTCATTTGGGCAACGGCGATGATGCTTTCCGGTTGCGAACCGAAACCGGCTCCGCCTTCCCCCGAACCCGTTAAGGTCGCGAGCGTTTCCGTCACACCCGTCTCTCTTACTCTCGACATCGGAGAGAGCTCGACTCTTGTCGCGACCGTTTTACCCGGTGACGCGGCAAACAAAGCAGTTTCGTGGACAAGTAGCGCCCCCAGAGTGGCGCGTGTAGACAACGGCACGGTAACAGCGGTGTCTCCCGGCCCGGCAACGATCATAGTTTCCACCGTCGACGGCGGCAAAACCGCCACCTGTACCGTCACCGTGAAAGAATCTCCGGGTCCCGGCCACATAGCCGTGACGGGCGTGACGCTTAACAAAACGGCGACGAGTCTGACCGTTGGCGACACCGAAACACTGACGGCGACAGTCGCCCCGAAAAACGCAACCGACAAAACCGTCTCGTGGACAAGTAGCGCTTCCGCTTTTGTTTCGGTCGACTCTTCGACCGGCTTAATGACGGCCGTCGCCGCAGGTTCCGCCACCATCACCGCCACCACGGCCGACGGAGGCAAGACTGCAACCTGCACCGTGACGGTCAGCGCCCTGCCGATAGACCCGGGCGGAGGCTCCGACGATTGGGGTGACGGCGGAAAGATCGACATCTCTAATCCGTCCGTTCCGGTCGGCCCGGGCGGAGGCTCGGACAATTGGGGCGATGGAGGAAAAATCTATCTTTAGGCTTCGGCGGACAAATCAAAACGATCTCTAAAAAATACGAATATGAAACTTTATAACATCTCGATATACACGCTCACACTGACAGGTATGATAGCGCTGGCAGGTTGCGAAAAAGATACTGACACAGTAGCCAACCAGTGCGAGGGGGAAAAGATCGCTGTCACGGCGCAAACGGACGGGGATAACTCCACGCGAACGACGCTCAACGGTTTTCACACGGAATGGGTCGCAGGCGACCGGATAGGGGTTTTCTCGTCGCAGGCGGGAGCGTCCAACGCCCTTAACACTGCGGCAAGCAGCGCCGCCGTCTCGGTTTTCGAGGGGGAGATGAAGTGGGGTTCGGGAGCTCATAATTTCTACGCCTATTATCCCTATGCGAGCGGCGAGGTCGATTATTCGGCCGTTCCTGTTTCACTTCCGGCCTTACAGACCCAATCTGCGGGGGACAATTCCGACCACATCGGGGCATTGGATTTCATGGTAGCCGCTCCGATAACGGGCCTCCAGCCGGGCAGTGATGTCGGGTTTTCCTTTGGCCATCCTTTCACGCTACTGGAATTCAGGGTCTTGGGCGAAGGACTGCTCTCGAATATCGAACTTGTGACACAAGCGTCGAACACACTTGCATTCAGCGGCGGAACCATCGACATATCACAACCCAAACCCGCTGCAGGAAGTGTCTATGCGATAAACTATTCGGGCCCCAAGAGCGCATCGGTCGCTTTGGAGTTGTCTTCGGTAGCGACACTGACGGGCGACGAGGCGACCACTCCGGCACTACGGATGATGGTCAATCCGGTCGACCTTTCCGGGCAACAGATCGAGTTGAGAGCAACCGTCGACGGAGAGACGACATCGATCTCGGCCGATGGATTCAGAATGGCGCGCGGTCTGAAATACACTTTAGTCGTCGATCTCGACGCGGGCACGACGGGGCCTATCGAGGAAGACGTGCTCGCAATGATCCCCGATCCGGTGTTCCGCGACTGGTGTGCGGAGCAGATGGATATATGGGACACGAACCGCAACGGCAAACTTTCATTCGCCGAGGCTGCGGCAGTGACCGCGATAGATTGCGGCAACGAATGGAACTGGGAAGGCGACAAGATAGTTTCACTGGAGGGTATAGAGTATTTCACGGGATTGACCCGGCTTTATTGTTATAACAACGTGATAAAATCTGCCGACCTGTCGAATAATGTCGCACTCGCCTATCTGGATTTAACTTCCAACAGATTAACGTCGCTCGACATTTCAGAATGTACCGAACTGTTCTTTTTGAATATCATCGACAATCAGATCGAATCGCTCGACATTTCCAACAACAGGGCGTTAACGAACCTGATATGCACACAAAATCACCTCTCCTCTCTCGACACCTCCAATAATACGGCATTGACCGATTTGTCGTGTACATGGAATTGGCTACGTTCGTTAGACATATCCAAAAACACCGCCCTCACGACGTTGATCTGTTGGGATAATCCGGGCAACGGAGAGATATTTCCCATAAAGGCGTGGTTCGATGACGATTCCGTTCCCCAGGGATGGTCCACGGAACCCTGGCAGTATCCTGCCTGGAGCGGCATTTATGTAACACCTGTTTTTTACACCGGTGATGCTCCTCCGGGCTACATAGAACCGGAGGTCCCCATGAGCTTGCTGGACAGCGACATCGACCCGCGAAGTACGGTCGTCAAATACACCGTCTCCGATGAACAGTACGGGCAACTCCTCGACTGGAACGGTTTCTATGGGGTGATACAGTCCGTAACCTCGAAGGTCTATTCAAAGCTCGACGACGATTTCGACTTCGTTTTCCATGTGCTCGACATGCCCGAGAGTCGGGATATAATAGATGGACTGGGTTTTTATGCCGTCAATATGGGCGTTAGCAATGCCGTGGAGGGAATAGGTCTGAACACCTATTCGGACGCAGGAATGTGGGGCTCCTCCGGGAGGCTGAAATCGGTGATGTACTTTCCGTTCGCAAGTGCCATATCGCGGGGGCCGACCCTGCATGAGATCGCCCACAATTGGGCGGCGTTCATCCAACCCTATCGCTACAACCCAGACGACACAGTCGAGAACGGCGGACACTGGTCGGTCTCCAATGCCGGCGGGCAATTGGGTGGTTTCCGATATATCCGCACCGTGGAGGAGAACAGCGGCGGCATACCGGGCAATACGCTCTATCAGGCCAGCTTTTATCCCGACAAAAATCCCGACGGTTCGTTCGTGAGCGGATTCGGAGACGTGGCCAACGGAGGCAATGGCCCCGCCTATTCCGATATCGAGCTCTATCTGATGGGCATGAAATCGGCCGGGGAGTTGCGTGATACAGGCTTCACTCTGGATATTTATTCCGGGAACAATTGGGAAAGGGACCCTTTCCAGCAAGGCTATTTCTGGTCGACTACGAAGACTTCGTACACCATCGACGACATTATATCACTCAACGGCCCGCGCGTTCCCGATGCTGCCTCTTCGCAAAAGAGTTTCAAGGTGCTCACCGTGGTGCTAACCCCGGAAGGCCAAACCGAACACCATTACGACGAGATCATTAATGACCTTTTGTGGATCGCGGGCTCCGAGAACGACAACCCCGATGGAGGTATCAAAAACTTTAGGCAGGCCACATACGGTCGGGGAACCCTCGTGGTCGACGGAGTGAAAAACAGTCTGAAAACGTCGTCCCGAAGTATGTCCGTGCGCCCTGCGGTTATCTCATCTCCGGTATCCGCAGGTAGCGACCACCGCAGCCGGATGCATATCGACAAAGTGAACGAGCAATTGATAGCTCCCCGTCGTTGATCGTTATCTAATTCTCCGTATAAATAGATTAGAGTTATGACATTTCCCCGCAAATACAACACCGTCGTTATCAACATCCTGTTGGCGGTAGTGGTGTGTCTGGTCATCAACTTCTCCTATCTGCTGGCTCTCCGCGAACAGGAGAGGCGCGATTCCGCGGCAACGCAGCGTCTTCAGCAGTGGCAGCGCGAGACAGAGAACCTGCCCTCGTTCACCGGCACGCTACATGTCTCCCGCGACGGCTACGGCTACATCGTCGTGGCCGATTCCACGAGGATGGCCGCCGACACTCTTTCTATCGGGGAACTCGCGGCCGCTCCCGACAGCCTCGCCGCGCAACTTCCCGTCGACTCCCTCGCTCCGGCACGCTTTTCCGACAGCATATATGTCCTCCCGAGGGACATCGACCGCCTGTCGCTCGCCGATGGCTGCACTCTTAAAGTAATAACGCGCGATCCGAGAAATCCGGGCGGTAATCCCGTTATGATGCGCCTTTTGGAGGTGGACGGCCTGCCCTTCGACTATGGAGAGAGGTTCGACCATCCGGCCGACAAGATGGGCATGACGTTGCAGTTGGCGTTCTATTTCCTTTTCGCCTTCGTTCTGCTGACGGTGATGACCGCCGGGGCCGCCCGCAACGCCTCGATGAGGTTCTACATGACGCGCGCCGTCTATTGCCTCGTCATTGCCGCGGCGGCGTGGTTCCTGATGCCTGTGACCCGGCCCCGTTCGGGCGAACTGACCATCATGGCGCTCAATCTGGAGGGTGGATTTTTCATGGTCGACATTATGTTGATGAAATGCCTGTTCGTCGTCGCTTTCGCGCTACTTTACGGACGCACCTATCAACTGATCTATCAGCGCGAGGATATAATGCTCGAGAACGAACGCCTCAAAAGCGAAAACCTGCGGGCGCGCTACAACACCCTCGTGGGTCAGGTCAACCCACACTTCCTGTTCAACTCCCTCAACTCGCTTTCGGCTCTGGTGCGCGAGGGCAGAGGCGACGACGCGGTGCGCTATATCGACCGCCTTTCCGACACGTTCCGCTACTCCATCCGCCACGACTCCGCCACGACCGCCACTCTGGGCGAGGAGTTGGAGTTCGTGGATGCGTACAAATATCTTCTGGAGGTGCGGTACGCCGGGAAACTGTTCATCGACATCGACGTCGAGCCCGAAAAGTTGGGGTGGATGTTGCCCTCATTCTCGATACAGCCCCTGATCGAGAACGCCGTCAAGCACAACTCCATCACCCGCGCCCGTCCCCTGCACATCTCGATCCGCACCGAGGGCGACCGATTAGTGGTGTCGAACCCCGTGAACCCGAAGATCGAGCCCGAAAAAGGCACCGGCATCGGCCTGGCAAACCTTTCGCGCCGTTGGCAACTTCTCACCGGACGCGATATCGAGGTGACGGGCGACGGAGTGACCTTCTCGGTGGCATTACCCTTTATAAAACCGACGACGACATGAAAGTAGTCATCATAGAAGACGAAACCGCCGCCGCGCGCAACCTTCAGTCGATAGTGCGGAGCGTGATCCCCGAAGCGGAGATCGTCGCGCTATTGGAGAGCGTCGAGGAGAGCGTCGAATGGCTCTCTTCGAATCCCTCGCCCGACCTTCTGCTCGTGGACATCCATCTGGGGGACGGCGAATCGTTCCGCATTTTCGACCTGGTGGACGTCGCGTGTCCCATCATATTCACGACGGCTTACGACCAGTACGCGCTGGAAGCGTTCAAGGTCAACAGCATCGACTATCTGCTGAAGCCCATCAAGGAGGAGGAACTCCGGCGGGCGATAGAGAAACTGCGCCGCCTGTCGGGAAGCGAACTTTCGGCACGCCGCGAAGGGATCGCCCGGGTGGCGCGGTCGCGCGAGGAGCAGAAGGTATTCCTGATCCCCGTTCGCGACAAGATCATACCGCTCGGCATCAAACAGGTGGCGTACTTCTACACCACCGACGAGAAGGTCAGGGCCACCGACTACGAGGGCGCTTCGTATCCCATGGACCGCAGCCTCGACAAACTTTCGAAGATACTCTCGGAGGACGATTTTTTCCGCGCCAACCGTCAGTTCATCGTCGCGCGGGAGGCGATCTCCGATATCAGCGTTTGGTTCGGCAACCGCCTTTCCCTCAATCTGAAGGTCAAGACTCCCGAAACGATAGTTATCAGCAAAGACCGCGTGCCCGAATTCAAGCGTTGGTTCATGGGGATTTAACTGGAAAATATATCTTACAGGAATGCCTCCATCGGTTTTGACGATGGAGGCATTCCTGTTTTCCACCCCTCTCCCGATTCGATTTAACCCTCGGTTTTGCCGTTTCACCTTTTCGGCGGTCAGTTCTCCGCGGTTTTGGTCTACTTTTGGCATCGATTTACGGCTCGATCATAACGAGCCAACATATAAAACCGGTACAGGAACATGAAACAACTCTTTCTCGCCCTTTTGTTCGCCTCCATTGCGGCAGGCGCGGCAAATGCCCAGAGGAGATCCACCGTGAGCGGAGTGGTGGCGGATGCCGAAACCCGCCGGGGTCTCATCGGGGTCGTGGTCGAGTTGGTTCCCATCGCCGATTCCGCAAAATCGACGACTGTCGTCACGGGTGTCGGAGGATCGTTTTCGGTGGGGGTCACAAGAGAGGAGTATAACATAGGCGCTTCGCTTCTGGGTTATGAACCCTTGCGCCGCACGGAGAACTTCACCGAGGCAAGACACACTATCGATACGCTTTATCTCTCCCAGGGTGTCCTGATAGACGCCGTGGTTGCCCAGGCAGTGGCCCTGAGAACCTCTCTGAGAGGCGACACGGTGATCTACAACGCCGATTCGTACAAGGTCACCGCCGACGCCGACGTTTCGTCGCTTCTCCAGAAAATGCCGGGTATAACGGTCAACGGAAGCACGATCGAGACCCAGGGAGAAACCATCCGCAAGGTGTTGCTCGACGGTAAGGAGTACTTCGGCGAAGATGTGGGCGCGGCGATCTCGTCGATCCCCGCAGAGGCGATCAAAGGAATAGAGGTTTTCGATAAACTCTCCGACAACGCAGAATTCACAGGCATCGACGACGGCGAAAGCTACAAGACACTCAACCTCGTTACGCGCGAGGCGATGCGCACCATGATAACCGGTAAGGTCAACGGCCTTTACGGCGTCGAACCTCCGAAACACGAGGCCGACAGGTGGCATCACTTCGGAATGGTGGGCGGCAGCGTCAACATTCTGCGGGGAGACTCCCGGTTGACCGTCGGAGGCAATCTCAACAACATCAACGAGCGAAGTTTCACCTTCAACGACCCCTTGGGGGTGGGCGACGACGACATAGCCCGAGTGGGGCGTTTCCAGATAAGCTATCGCAACCTGCTGGGCAAGAAAAAGGCGTGGGACGTCAACGGCTCCTACACTTTCAACGTCACCGACGCTCTGAACGAAAGCTCCATCGACAGAACATACTATCAAAGCGACGACCCGGCCCGGCCCGTTCCATGGTCGAACTACTATTCGACCTCGGAGCGCACCAATCTCAACCGCGGACACAACTTCAGCAGTCGCATCGAATTCAAGCCCAACGAGTACCACCGGCTGATGATACGCGCGGGGGTCAGTTATCAGGGCAACAGTAGTCGGAGCAACAGCTTCGGGGTCTATGTTCCCGCCGACGGAAGCGACGATATTCTGCTCGACAACTGGAGCCGGAGCAAAGCGGGCAACCTGTCGTCCAATCTGATGGCCATTTACAGCGTCAGGCTGGGCAAACCGGGGCGTACCCTGATGGTGAGGGCCAACGGTAGCTACGGCCCGCGCAACGGCGACAGCGAAAGCTATTCCGAAAGACCCGACCGCCCCACCCGATGGCAGTCGGTACCCTCCGAGAATCTGAACTACAGCGTGGGCGGCGGATTTGTCTACACCGAGCCTCTGAGCGAAGGTTCCCTCATCGCGCTCGATTATAACGTCAGCCACAGCTATTCCGACAACGACCGCCGGTCGTACCTGTGGGATCCGGAACTGGGCGGCGGGAGTGGAGCTTTCGACATGTCGGCTCCCGACCCCGCGCTTTCGGGTATCTATACCAACATGCGCACCACCCACCGCATAGGGCCGCGCTACAGCATAACCCGAAACGGCACGACCTTCGTCGCGGGCATAGTGTACCAATACATGAACAACGAGGTAGACCGGGTGCTTCCACAACCGCTCAATCTGAAGGCCGACTTCCACAATCTCACCTACAACCTAATGCTTCGTTCGAAAGTGTCGGAGGGTAGCAATCTGAGGATCGACGTCCGTTCGCGCATGAGCAACCCTTCGGTGACCGATCTTCAGGACATTCCCGACATCTCCAACTCGTCGAACATCAGCCGGGGTAATCCGAATCTGAAGTCTTCGTACACCAATTCGTTCTCGGCGAACTACAATATCTCGATGGCCGCGACGGGACGCACGATGTCGTTCCACCTCGGAGGGAGCCAAACCTCGAATTCGATCGTTCGGCGCACCCTTATCAACAGCGAGGGTTTCCTCGTTCACAATCCCGAAGGGGCAGTGGTCGACACGCTCGACGCGGTGGGACGATACACCGAGCCCGTCAACATGAACGGAACATGGAGTGCGAGAGCGGGCGTGGGCTTCGGTTTTCCCGTCAGATTCCTGCGCTCCAACATCAATCTGAACGCGGGCGTTGCATACAGCGAGACCCCCTCGCAACTCGGCACATGGACACCGGGGATGGCAGGGCCGCAATACACGACCAATTTCCGGAACACCGTCTCTCCCTACGGGCGCATCTATATCGGCAGCAACATCTCTGAGAATGTAGATTTCGGCGTCAGCTACAACCTGTCGTACAACAACGCGCGCAACACATTCTCGACAAACAGCAACAACGAGACCCTCAACCAGCGCCTCAGGGTGAACTATAAGTTCATATTCCCGCTCTCATTCACCTTCGCGGGCAACATCTCCTACACCTACGACAAATCGCTGACGCGCAGGAACAACGACAACGAGTTCTTCATGATCAATCTTTCGGTGGGCAAGAAGGTGTTCCGCAGTAAGTTGGGCGAGGTGAACCTGTTCGTGAACAACCTGTTCGACCGCAACGACAGCTTCCGGCGCACCTATCAGGAGGATTACTTCCAGAGCGCGATACGCTCGACCATAGGGCGCTATTTCGGAGTGAGCTTCACATGGAACATCCGCAGTTTCAACGGTAGCGGCGGCTCGTCGTCAGCGGCTCCCGAGGGCGGCGGACGGGAAGGGCGCGGCGGCACGGGCGAACCTCCCCCGGGAGGCGGTCGCCCCGGTGGTTATGGCGACAGACCGTACTGAGAGTGAAGAGTTAAAAGTAAAAATGAAAAGTAATTAGTGATATGAAGAAATACATTATCGCCCTTTTATTCGCCTGCATTGCGGCGGGCGCGGCAAACGCCCAGAGGAGATCGACCGTGAGCGGAGTGGTGGTGGACGCCGAAACCCGCCGGGGCCTCATAGGAGTTGTGGTAGAATTGATCCCCGACGCCGATTCCACGAAATCGACCGTCATTGTTTCCGGCGCGGGCGGAGCATTCTCGACGGGACTCGCCCGCGGGGAGTACGACGTGCGCGCGTCGTTGCTGGGTTACGAAACCCTCCGCCGCACCGGGAATTTCACCGAATCGAGGCACACTCTCGACACGCTTTACCTGTCACAGGGTGTACGGATCGACGCGGTGGTGTCGCGGGCTGTGGCGATGCGCACTTCGGTCAAGGGCGATACCCTCATATACAGCGCCGACGCCTTCAAAGTGACGGGCGACGCCACGGTTTCGGGCCTGCTCGAAAAAATGCCGGGCATAAAGGTAGACGGCGGCACCGTCGAGGCGCAGGGTGAAGCCGTGCGAAAGGTGTTGATCGACAATCGCGAATTCTTCGGCGAAGATGTCGCGGCGGCGATCTCGTCGCTTCCGGCCGAGGCGGTCAAGAATATCGAGGTGTTCGACAAACTCTCCGACAACGCCGAATTCACCGGCATCGACGACGGCGAGGGCTACAACAACATCGTCACCCGCGAGTCGATGCGCCAAGGGGTGATGGGACAGGTGTCGGGTCAGTACGGGATCGAGCCTCCCGAGAACAGCGGCGGTAAATTGCGCCACTACGGCCTTGCGGGCGGAAATGTCAGCATTTTTCACGATCAGGCCAAGATAACGGTGGGCGGAACGCTCAACAACCTCAACGAACGCCATTTCACGAGCGAAGATATTCTCGGTGCGGGCCACGACGACGGCATCGCCAAGGTGGGACGCTTCCAGTTCAACTATATCGACGTGCTGGGTAAAAAAGACCAGTGGAACGTCGACGCCACATACAGTTTCAACATCACCGACGCCGATGCGTACAGCACCGTCGACCGTGAATACTTCCCCTCCGACGACGCCCTTTACAGCAGGTACTCCTCGGTGACGGAACGCAACACGATCAACCGCCACCACTCTTTCCGCGGCCGCATCGACTGGAAACCCAACCAATATCAGGAGTTGCGCATCCGTCCCATTCTCAACTTCCAGGGTAACGACTCGCGCCGATTCGGGAGCGAGATATACACCCCCGTCGACGGCACGAACGATATCGGGCTCGACAACTGGAGGAACAGCAACGAGAGCGGCTACATGATGGCGCTCAACGCCAACTACCGCGTGAGACTGGGTAAGCCCGGACGCACCCTGTCGTTCTTTTTCAACGTCGACTACGATCCCGACGATCGTAAAGGCGAGAGCTATTCCGAGCGCCAGGAGACCAATCCCGACGGGGGGCCCGTGTATGTGAGGCAACGTACCCCCTCGTTCAACTATGATTTCGGTATCGGGGGCGGGCTGACCTACACCGAGCCCATAAGCGAAACTTCGCTCGTGAATTTCGATTACAGCATCCGGTACAACTACTCCGACCAGGATCGCAAAGCCTATCTATGGGACGAAGACGAAGAAGCCTACTTCGCCGATCCCGAGGCCGATCTGTCGGGTGTGTACAACAGCGGTTACACGATCCACCGCACGGGGCCCGGCTACAGGATGCAAAAAGGCCGTAGCACCCTATCCGTTGGCGTGTTCTATCAATACTCCACACTCGCAAGCGAGCGCGTTCTGCCCATGGAGTACAACCTGAAGCAGGATTTCAACAACATAACATACGCGGCGATGCTCAACACACAGTTCGAGAGCGGCGCCTCCATCAGGGTGTTCCTCAACTCGAGGACGCGCAATCCGGGAGTGTTCGACCTTCAGGATGTGCCCGACATCTCCGACGTGCAGAACATCGGCAAAGGTAATCTCGATCTGCGCCCTTCGTATGGCAACATGCTCTATGGCCGGTTCATACTCCCCAACGTTCAAAAGGGACGTACCTTCTCCATAAATCTCGGCGGCAACTACACGAGCAACGCCATCGTGAGGCGCACGTTGCGCGAAAGCCCCGGGTTTCCGATCACCGACCCTGAGAACAACATCGTGGAGACGCTCGACGCGGTGGGTACATATTCCGAATCGGTCAACATGGACGGCCAGTGGAGTGCCCGCCTGGGGGTCGACTACGGTTTCCCCGTCAAATTCCTGCGCTCGAACCTCAACCTCGAAGCGGGATTACGGTACAGCGAGTCGCCTTCTCAGATCGGCAGATGGACGCCCGACATGGACGCTCCGCTCTACCGTAACAACATACTGAGCAATTTCAATCCCGAAGCGGAGATAACCCTCGGAAGCAATATCTCCGAAAAGGTCGACTTCCGCGTCAGCTATGAGATCGGATACAACCGTGTACGAAACTCGTACTCCGGCAGTGGGAACAGCGAATATCTCGATCATGAGATAGATGTCGATTTCAAGTTCATACTACCGGCGAACTTTACTCTGGCCGGGAATATGGAGTACTATAAATACAACTCCATCAGCGGGGCGAGTTTCGACCGGGAGTACATTATCGCCAACGCCGCTATCGGCAAAAAAGTGTTGCGCAGCAAGTTGGGCGAAGTGTCGATCTTCGTGAACGACATCTTCAACCAAAATATAGGTTTCCGCCGCAATTTCTCGGCGCAGTATGTTCAGAACCAGATCAATTCGGTGATCGGACGTTACTTCGGAGTGAAATTCGCCTGGAATATCCGCATGTTCGGCAAGAACGGCTCGCAGAATATCGACATGTACCATATGGACGACGGACATAGCCACGGCGGCCGGGGAGGGCATGGGCATGGCGGCGGCAGGCCGTTCTGACAGTTACGAGTTACGAGTTACGAGTCAGCTACGCAGAATTTATTTCGCGCGTTAGCCTAATTCGTAACTCGTAACTCGTAATTGTCAGATAGTTGCGGTCAGAGCGGTGATTATACAACGCTCGGCACAAAATCCGAGGCAGGAGCATACTCCGTCGTATGTGACTGTCTCGGATTTTGGGTTAGCGGCAGTAGAATCGCCGCTATCACCGCAACCGGTTGCGATGGAAGTGGGGGGTGACGTAGAGGGCAAACCACAGGATGGCGAAGATGGCGAGGGCGATATCGACCCAGTAGATGGCGCCGAGGCCCCAACGCTGGGCGATGCGGCCGCCGAAGAACATGCCCAGGCCGATTCCTACGTCCCAACCCGTCAGATAGGTGGCGTTGGCGGTCGCGCGGCGGTCGTTGGGCGCGAGGTTGACGAAAAGGGTGTTGGAGGCCGGGAAGATCGTCCCGTAGCCGAAACCTATGAAAAAGGCCGCCGCAAAATAGACCGCATAGCCCATCGTGATGTGGTGCGTGGCGGCTATCGCCAGAAAAGCCTCGCACAATATCCCCACGAACACGATCAGCATCCCTTGGAGTATCACCTGGGTGATCTGCCCACGGTCGACCCTTTTGCCCGAACCTATTCTCGAAATTATCAGCCCCACGGCCATCACGGTGAAGAAGTATCCGGTGTTGGCGGTCAGACCGATCTCGCCCGCGTGCATCGCGATGAAGGTCATGGTCATGCCCCACGGAATAGCCATCGGCAACATCGCCCCGCACGCCGGAAGTCCCTTGCGCAGGATGAAACGGTCGAGCGACACCCCTTTGTTGGAGGTTTTCGGGATCACGCGGGGAGCCTTAACCCCCGAAGCGAACAGAAGGCCGAGTCCGCCCGAGGCGAGCGCGGTGTAGAATATGGTGTTGTAACTGCCGGAATGCGAGATGAAAAGGCCGATCATGGGGCCCACGCTCATCGCAAGGTTATTCATCACGCCGTAATACCCGAGGCCTTCGCCCCTGCGCGATGAGGGCATGATGTCGATCACGAGCGTGTTCCCCGTCGTCGTGACCATTCCGAACGCAATGCCGTGCATCACGCGCAGCAGGCCGAAAATGAGCAACGTTCCCGCCGCGAGATAGCCCACGAAGAACGATATGAACAGGAAATAGGCGGCGATGTAGAGGGGTTTACGGGCGAAAGTGTCGGCTATCCACCCGGCGAAGGGCCTCACACACAGCACCGCCACGGTGTAGATCGAGAGGATTATGCCAATGGTTGTTTTGCCCGCCCCGAACACCTCCTGGAGATAGAACGGCAGGGTCGGCACGAGCGTGTAGAATGCAAAACACATCAAAAAGTTGGCTATGCAGACGAGTACATAGCTCCGTGTCCAAAGCCTCTCCCGGGGGGATTCCGCTTCCGCGGAAATATCCGAGCCTGCTACACTCACGATAAAATATGCGAATTGATTCTGATTACGTCGGTGGCGTAATCGTTCAGTTCGTCCACCTCTATGCCGGCGCCTACCAAACGGCGTAAACCTTCGCTCCTGACGAAAATGTCGGGTTCCCGAAGGGCGAACACCACGCGGCCGAGGCCGTGGCGGATTATAAGGTCGGTGCACGATTCTGGTTTGGAGCGCCGAACGGAACAGGGCTCCATTGTCGAATATATTGTCACACCCCTGAGATCGGCGCCCTCTGCGAGGGCCTTTGCGATGGCTTCCTCCTCGGCATGGTTCTCGGGGGCGGTCTCTCCGGTGTAGCCTTCGAACAAGCGTCCGTCGGCGGTGGCGATCACGGCCCCGACGCGATAGCGCGCCGCAACGGCCTCGCACAACTTCGCGCGCCCGGTGAAAGGCAGATAACTGTTGGAGTCATCATCGCCGACAGCCAGCCGGGTAGCTTCCAAAGCGGCGGCCGG